>ENA-OQIH01000003-OQIH01000003.1-human-gut-metagenome-genome-assembly--contig:-NODE-3-length-247112-cov-13.851997_pt1 | contig 247112 bp, 228 predicted proteins | sample MGYA00242575_ERZ504740 | MGnify/ENA primary metagenome ERZ504740 (study PRJEB26092, sample SAMD00036192) | human gut metagenome | host: Homo sapiens | study: EMG produced TPA metagenomics assembly of...
ATTTTTCTACCCCAACGTTTTTGCATTCCTTTTATATTCAAATCTTCTATGCAGATTAAAGCATATTCACTACAAATTTTATTTGCTAATTTAAAATGAAAATCTTTACGTTGATTAGATATTTTCTTATGCAATCTGGCAAGAGCTATTTTTGCTAATCTACGATGATTAGAAGTCTTCTTTTTTCTAGATAATATTCTATTAGCTTTTTTTATATCATTAGCATTTTGTTTAAAAAATAAAGGTGCTTTTATATCTTCATTATCCGATGCAGTTAAAAACTGTTTAAGTCCAAAGTCATAGCCGACGCTTTTACCTGTTCTTGCTAAAACTTTATTCTCGTTAGTTTCACAAACAAAATAAAGATATATATCACCTAAAGTATCACGTTTAATTGTTATTGTTTTAACTATTCCTTCAATATCTCTACTTTTAAAATATTTGTATTTTTGTTTATTAATTTCTATAATATTACCCTTTAAAAGCTTCCAACCAGCTTGTTTGAGCGTGAATGATTTATATTTTCGTATCTTTTTAAAAGATGGTGGTGCTGTACGAATTTTATGTTTTAAATTTCTAAAAAACAATTTATAAGCACGGTCTATTCTTTGAGTTATATCTTGAATAGCTTGCGAACCTACTTCTTTAAAATAGCTAAATTTACCTATTTTCTTAAGTTTAGTTAAATGTTTTTGAAGCTTATAGATATTAAGAGATTTTTTAAATAAACGATAATATCTTTTATGCAAAGCAATACAGTGATTGTAGATAATTCCAGCTATATTAATAACTTTATGAAGTTTTTTATTCCTTTTTGCCTTATACAATTTAAAACAATATGTCTTCACTACAATCACCTGCCTTTTTATCATTTATTTATTCTGAACGCTTTTGACTTTCTATATACTGTTTAATAATTGATATTGGTGCTCCACCAACTGTAGATACAAAATATGAATTTGTCCACAATGTTGGTAGCCTTGATTTTAACCATGAAAATTCTTCTCGAAGTATTCTTGAAGATATTCCTTTTATTCGTTTAACAACTTTATGTATACCAAATTGTGGATCAACTTCTAAAAGCAAATGAACATGGTCTGGCATTACTTCCATCTCGATTAAATCGACGTGAAGCTCCTGACAAATATTATTAATCAACTCCTTTAATCGTTCATCAACACCATTGTTCAACACTTTTCTACGATATTTAGGACAAAATACTACATGATATTTACAAGAATATACTATATTATTATTTGATTTATATTTCATAAAAGTATTATATAACTATTAAAAATATAATACAATAAAAAACAATGATATCGAATCATTGTTTTTTAGCGAGCTTATATCCCCATAAATAAATTTAGGGGCTTTACGCTCTCATTTGGTAATAAAAAATGAAAACCTGCAAATAATAATCCATTAGCACCAACTAAAGTTATAAAATTTCTTGTCCATAATTTTATATTTGACATTTTACCCTTCCTTTCAATAATCCTCATGAATTAACTAGTTAACTAATAAGCTATATTTATAATTAACTAGTTAATTATAAGACAATATTTAATATAAACTTTATGATTTAACATGTCAATATATCTTAAAAATGTTTATTTTATAAAATATTTCCAAATCTTCTAAATACAATAAAAACAGTATTTTAAAAATATAAAATACTGTTTAAAGTTCATTACTCTATTTGTTCTGCACAATATTGGCTATAACTAACAAACCACATTTCTACTGCCAAGAAAAAACCTAACATAGACTTATATTCAAAATCTACAGTAGCTGGCAAATCTATAGGCGTAACATATATATTTTCTGTGCTGAGTGTTGCTAATGTATTACTTTTTAATTGTGTCAAAGAAATAATTGGTATTCTTTGTAAATGAAGTTTTTTAGCAAGTTCTACAACATTTTTAGACTCTCCACTTAAAGAAATAATAATAAATAAATCATCTTTTCTTACATTTCTTATAACAGTTTTAAACTCATCTGGACCTTTTATCTCATAAACTAAAACATTACAATTTACAAATAAACGCAAAATTTCACTAGCAACATTTTTCTGTACATGACCTGAAGCATAGACAAATATTCTTTTAGCATTATGTAATAATTTATTTAATCTTGTGAAATCTTGTTTTGCTATCTCTTCCCCTACATGTTTACATAAATTTACTGTTGCTTGAGCAATATCCATTGATGGCTTTTCTCTTGCTTGACTTATTTCCATTTTTAACATCATTTTCAAATCACTAAAACCATCAAGACCTAATTTCTTAGCAAAACGAAGCACTGTTGTTCGTGAAACATTACAATTATCAGCTATATCATAAATAGAAATGTAACAACATTCTTTTTTATGTGCATAAATATAACGCCATACGATTAAATCTGTCGGATTTAATTTATCCAATTTATTATTAACTAACTCTTCTAATTTCATTTGAATATCTCCTTAAAAACATAATTTAATATATATTCTTTATAACAATTAGAAATCCCTATTTTAACTAAAAATTTTATAACCTTTTTTTAACTTCCCTATGCACCTAATCCTCTTAATTTTAGTTACTCCTTGATAAACACCTTAAAAATTAAATTTTCAAACTATTCTTTTGAAATAATTAGCATCGTCATAATAATATTCTGTAAAAGCACTCTATTAATAACAAAAGCCGTTACTACTACAAAAAATTGAATATACATCAATTGATATACATGCAAGTAGTAAATACATTTATAATATTAAATATTTTGCCTACACTCATACTTTTATATTTTTGCACCAATAATAGTTCATACCAATACCTATACCACAAAGAACTCCGCCAGCAATACTCGCAGTGATATTTTCAGGCAAAAAATTTTTTCTGGTACTGGTACACTACTCAACAATAAACTATAACATACTACACAAGAATAGTTTTAATAATAAAATCTCTACCAAAACATTTTAAAGAAATATATACTAATGGTAAATTGAGCAAAAAATAAATAATCCCTGCATGATTACCTTTACCCCAATCAATTTCTATTATATTTTCTATCAATCATTATCTGAGAAATTCCCCAAAACCACCATTATATAAATCACAAGGCAATATAAATATATTAAATCCTATAGAATATAGCAATGAATATAATATATCCCAATACTTTCATATCAAATAATGACTTTAAACATAATTTTAATTGCATATTTTTATCTTTTTCTAAAACATCTATTCTTATAGACAAATAAAACCCAGAGCATTTTGCCCTAGGTTTTATCTATTATTATCTTATTTAGGGAGTAACCCTTTTTGTACTAAAAATTCATGTGCTACTTCATGAGCATCTCTACCTTCTACATCTACAGCATAATTCATATTTCGCATTTCTTTATCAGATATTTGACCATCTAATTTAGAAAATACATCTTTTAATTCTGGATGTTGTTCTAATAGTTCTCCTCTAGTAAATGACACTGCATAAAATGGTGGAAAAAATCCCATATCATCAGGTAATCCTTGTAAATTCATTTTTTTCAGCAAAGCATCTGTAGAAAATGCATCTATTACATCGACTTCTCCATTTGTCACTGCTTGATAACGAATAGTAGCATCTAAAGCTCTTACATCTTTAAATTTTGTACCAAATTTTGCTTCTAATCCTGGTAAACAATCTTCACGATGTAAAAATTCAGCTGTACAACCAAGTATTACATCATTAGAAATGGCTAATAAATCACTCATTTTCTCTAGATTGTGTTCTTTAGCAAAATCCGGACGAACACTTAACACATAAGTATTATTAAAACCTAATGGTTTAGATGTTACTACATTATGTTTATTTAATAATGTCTCTGATACTTGATTATATACTACTTCTGAATTTGAATTCATTGGCAATTTACAAAAATTCATCAAAGCTGTACCTGAATACTCCACAAAAGTATCAATATCACTATTTGTCAAAGCGCTAAAGCAAAAATCTGCGCCATTTAAGTTAAAACGACGTTCTACTTTAAAATCAGTATAATGTTCAATTAAATCTTCATACATATATCCCAAAATAAATACTTCTGTAAAATTAGATGTACCTACTACAATTGTTTTCTGAGTAGCATCTTTTATATAAGCATAACCCTTGACACCAAGTGGCATTATCATCAATAAAGCACATAGTCCTGCTACTACTACTTTTTGGAATGTATGTTTTTCTAATTTATCATTTTTTATTTGTCCTACAGGTTTTAACCCTTCTGGCACTAATAGATTTTCAGCTTTAGCTAACATATAATCAATTAATAAAGCTAGAATTGAGGCTGGAATAGCTCCTAATAAAACCATATTGATATTAAGACCTATAAGCCCCATATTAATAAACCAACCTAAGCCGCCAGCTCCAGCAAAAGCAGCAATAGTCATTGTTCCCACAGCTGCTACCGTACTAATTCGTATTCCTGCCATAATAAAAGGCATAGTAAGTGGCATTTCTACTTTAATTAATTTTTGCCAACTAGATAAGCCTATTCCTTCTGCAGCTTCTTTAAGTTTAGGGTCAATACTGATAATACCTGTATAAGTATTTTTTATAATTGGCAATAAAGCATAAATTATTACCATGATAATAGCAGGCTTTTCTCCAATACCTACAAATGGTACAGAAAATGCTAACAAAGCAATACATGGTATACTTTGCATTAAATTTGCTATTCCAATAACTATATTTGACGCAGTTTTATTTCTAGTTATCAAAATACCTAATGGTACCCCAATGGCTATAGATAATAATACTGCCATTGTAGTCATGTTCATATGTTCCATAAAACGAAGCCATACATCTGGATATTTATCTAAAAATAAAGCTAGTAATGAACTATTCATGCTAAAATTCCGTCCTTTTGTCTTACACTATCTTGATATTGGCGACTAAGCACTGATAATAGCCTACTTTTTGTTAAATAGCCTACTAATTCATTTTTTAAATCCAATACTGGAACAATTCTAAAATGAATATAATCTACTGCATTAGTAATTTCTTTTAATGAAGTATTTTCATATACTACATGATAATCATCTGATATAAAATTTTTTAAAGAACCACTATATGAATCAAAATTCTGTAAATCAGCTAGCCATACAATTCCCAAAAATTTATTATCTTCCGTAACTAGTACACTATCAACACGAGCATGATTCATTACTTGCAACGCTTGAATAATCGTTCTATCTACAGAAATTTTGCATGGATTTTTCAACATAATATCACTAGCTTTGATAAATTCTGGATTAGACCACAATCTATTTTTGCCCACAAAATTTTGTACATATTCATTGGCAGGATTTTTCAAAATATTTTCTGGAGTATCATATTGTACAATCCAACCTTTTTGAATAATGCATATTTTATCAGCTAATTTTATAGCTTCATCCATATCATGAGTTACAAAAACAATAGTCTTCTTAAATTGCTTTTGCAACGTTACTACCGCCTCTTGTAAATCACTACGCGTTACAGGGTCTAAAGCACTAAATGGTTCGTCCATTAAAATAATATCTGGATTAGTAGCAAAAGCTCTAGCCACACCTACACGTTGTTTTTGTCCCCCAGATAACTGACATGGATATAGATATTTATAACTGTTGGGCTCTAAATCTACCATTTCCAATAATTCATCAACACGATTTTCTATATTATTATTATCATAATTACTTATTTTCAACACAGTTGCAATATTATCATAAATCGTCATATGTGGAAATAATCCTGCATCTTGAACTACATACCCCATGCGTCTACGAAGCTCTAAAGTATTTTGCTGATGTATTGAAACATTATCTATCTTTATTAAACCTCTATCCACAGTCTCCAATTTATTTATAGTTTTCAATAAAGTTGTCTTTCCACAACCAGATGAACCTATTAATACCACAAATTCACCATCATTGATTGTAAAATTAATTTTGTGTAGCACAAGTTTTTCTTTATAAGCCTTGTCTACTTCTTCAAATGTAATCACAATAGTCCTCCTAATTGATAATTGAGATTACATATATCATATCTTAAATAACATAAAAATAGCCTTAATACTTATCAACATAGTATTAAGACTACGTATTGTGCTAGTTAAAATTTTTACTTGCAAAAAAAGTTCAACAAGAGTACATTTCTAAGTATTTCATCACAAAGAAGTGTATCTAATGTTGAACCAATCTCATTGTAAGCTAAATACTTTAAAATTTCAATCCCATTTATTAAATTGGTACAAATTTATTCAACCTTTATACCAAAAATATGTTCCTTCTTCTATTCGCCATCGCAGAAATATTCAGCACTGTAAATTAGATGATGTCCTTGTTATTTCTTTACTTTGTTGGCAAGTTGAGCTTAAAATTACTACTCAGCTTCGTTTTTATTACTTTTTGCAAAATAATATTTTTCCTAAATCTTCTCTTCCTGAGCGTTCACGTTTTAATCGTATTTGCAATAATTCTTTTTGTTTTTTGCAATGGATACGTATTGGTATATTAAAACAACATTCAAATAATCCTAAATACACAATTATTGACAGTTTACCACTACCATTATGTCAACCTATTCGTAATAAAAGATGTAAAGTACTTACAGATTATGCAGATATTGGCTATAATGCCACTAAAAAGCAATATTATTATGGATTGAAAGGTAGCTTTGAAGTAGGAAGTGATGGACACATTTGGGCATATACATTGAGTAAAGCATCTAAACATGATATAAAAATGGTAGAAGATTTGTTAAGACAATATAGATGTCAATATATTTTAGCAGACCAAGGATATCTAAGTAATGAATAAAAAAAGAAATTGGAAAAAGAAGGAATATGGTTTTGGACACCATCAAGAAAAAATATGAAAGAAAAGAAACAAGAAAATAGTAAATTTCTAAAAAAGAAGAGGAAATATATAGAGACAGTATTTTCTAAATTAGTAAATTTATTTGATATAGAAAGAATAAGAGTACAATCTATTTTAGGATTTCGATTAAGATTGGAACAATGTTTATTAGTTTATACAATAAAAAATGAACTAGCACAATGAGTTATTAAGACTATATAAAAATTCATTTAATGACGGATTGTATAATGAAGTGCGACACCTAGAAAAATAAAAAACTCATTATGAATTTTCGTGTAAAATAAAGTTACCACACAAAATCCACACGAGAGGAAAATTCATAATGAGCTATCATCATCTTACCATATCTGAACGTATTCGTATAGAGGTTCTTTCTATATTAGGTTATTCTACTCGTTTTATTGCTAAATTTTTGCATCGCCATCATTCTACTATTGCTCGAGAACTATCTCGTAATAAAATTAAAAATGAATATGTCTCTACATCTGCTCACAATAACTATCTTAAACGTCGTAAAAATTCTTCTCACTCTAGTAAATATAATGAATATCTTTCTATTTCTGAAAAATTACATGAAAACTGGTCTCCAGAACAGATTTCTAATGCACTTTTAAATGGTAAACTTTCCTTTAAAACTATTTATAACTGGATTTATATTGGTAAATTAAAAGATATTTCACTTAAGAATTTACGACATAAAGGAAAACGTAAAAAAAAGGAAACACGTGGTAAATTCTTAATAGGAAACAGTATCACAACTAGACCAAAAGATGTAAAAAGTAGAAAAACTTTTGGACATTGGGAGTTAGATACCATAGTATCTAGTAGAGGAAAAGCTAAAGCTTGTTTAGCAACATTTGTAGAAAGAAAAACAAGATTTTATGTGGTAATAAAAATGAAAGATAGAACAGCTCCATCAATGCTAAAAGCAATAAAAAGTTAGTGAAAGTACTACCAAAAAGGCATTAAAAACATTTACAACAGATAGAGGAAAAGAATTTGCATGTTACAAAGAAGTAGAAAAATTAAATATAAAAGTATATTTTGCAGATGCTTATGCAGCATGGCAAAGAGGTAGTAACGAAAATTCAAATGGGTTATTAAGAGAATATTATCCAAAGAAAACAGATTTAGGGAAAATATCTAATGATGATTTAATAAAAAAATTAATATTATTAAATAGTAAACCAAGAAAATGTTTAAATTGGGATAATCCATTTAATTTATTTTTAAAAGAAGTGTCGCACTTGGATTGACAATTCATCAAATAAAAAAATAGGTATGAAAAATCACACCTATTTTAATTTATTATTTATTTATTAAAAAAATTATCTTTTCCCATCAAAATTCTACTACTATTTAATACTACCGCTAAAGTAGCCGTATTATGAATAATAGCTGCTACAAGTGGATTAATTCTACCCAAAGCACCAAGAAGCATTGCCGCTGAATTAATAGTAATTGTAGCTGTAAAGTTTTGACGAATTAATTTCATTGTATTTTGACCAAGCTCTAAAGCATCCATCAATTTTATTGGATTATCTGAGTTGATAGTAATATCTGAAGACTCTACAGCTATATCAGTTCGACGACCACCAAGTGCTACACCTACATCAGCAAAGGCTAATGCTGGCGCATCATTTATACCGTCTCCTACCATCAAGACATGACTATTTTTTTGTAATTTATTTACAATTTCAGCCTTATCTTCTGGTAAAATTTCTGCATAATAACTATCAATTCCCATTTTATGTGCTACTGTATTAGCTACTTCTTCACTATCTCCAGTAAGCATTACAATCTCATCAATACCATGACGACGCATTTGATTAAAAGTCTTTTTCATTTGTGGACGAATTGGATCATTAATGATAATTAAGCCCATAAGTTTAGCATCACGTGCTACATATAAAATATTATAACCTGGCATAGTTTCAATATCATTAAATTTATCCAAACCTGTTACTTCTCTATCCATCATAAAATGATGACTACCTACAATAATATGTCCACCTTTAAAACCATCAAAATCAGCCACATTAGCTTCCATACCATGAGCTACTACTGTATCTGAATCTATATGATCAGGTACTATCCAGCCTTGTTCTTCTACATAATTTTGAATAGCTACTGCCAATGGATGTACAGAATGAATTTCCGCTGAAGCTGCTAATAATATCATTTCCTTTTCACAAACACCCTCAGCTGTATGTGTTTCTATTATCTTAGGCTCACCCACTGTAATTGTGCCAGTCTTATCCATTACTACAGTATCAATATCAGCTAAAGCTTCGATATAATTTCCACCTTTTATCAAAATTCCTTGTTTAGCTGCCATAGCCACCGCTGCTGATATAGCCGTTGCTGTAGACAATTTTAATCCACAAGAAAAATCAATAAATAATAAGTTTAAAACACGTTGCCAATCACGAGTTGCTCCATAGACAATAGCAGCCCCAATAAAAGAAATAGGTACTAACATATTAGCCATTCGATCAGCGAAATTTTGTACAGGAGCACGACGAGCTTGAGCATCTTCTACTAAATGTACAATTCTAGCAAGTGATGTATCATCTCCCACCTTTTGTACTAAAATAGTAAGTTGTCCACCCTGTACTACTGAACCTGCATATACTAGATCATCTTGTCCTTTTAAAGCAGGATTGGATTCACCTGTTATTGAAGCTTGGTCAATTGCCGCATTACCACTTAAAACCTTGCCATCAACGCAAATCTTTTCTCCCGTATGCACTGCAATAACATCATTTACCTTAATAGTTTCTATGGGTACTTTTACTTCATGTCCATCATCTTCTACACGCCATACATATTGTTGATCTAATTTCAACAAACTAGATATATGTTTTCTAGCTCGTTCTGCTGCATAAATAGTAAGCATTTCGGCTACATTAGAAAGTGTCATTAAACTTAAACTAGATTCTGGTTTACCTGCTAATACTGAAGCAATAACAGCTGTCGAAGTAAGTGTATCAGCATTTGGCTGACCATCTGTTATTAAACCTTTTAAACCATTTTTAATTACATTACGTGCAATTCCCAATACAAATAAACTACGCACAATATTTAAACTTGTATATACTTGCGGAGCAAATTTTTTCAATACTTGTAAACCCACAAAGCCTACTAAAGAAATAATTGCATCTCGTTTATAAGCTTGTAATTCATTATTGATATCTTTCTTCACTGGCAAAGTTTCTTTTGGTTTATTAACTACCGGTATATTTACTTTATAACCTAAAACCTGTATAATTGCTAATTTATTTATACTATCTTTATAAAATATACGTACTGCCTTTGAATAATATCTTACTAGAACAACATTTTTAATTGCATGTAAACGTAAAGTCAATTTATTTCTTTGATTTACAGTTAAATAAGATTGTAATGGAATTTGACAATATCTCATAGTTTGATTCGTCATTATTTACCAATTCCTCTCAAAATAGAAAATGCCCACCATAGCATTTGTGGTCCATTAGGACGTTGCCCCATAGTTAAAATCTTACGTATACCTCTTAAAGCAAAAAAACTTGATACTAGTACACGTAAATCTATGACATTATTTGTTTTTTTCTTAACCCATTCATTTATCTCTTTCACTACCATTAAAATAGTATCACTAGCCATAGTAGTTGCTTGATTACTCATTTGAGTTACTTTATGTTTAAAAGCAAATACCTTGTTTTTCAACTGTGCAAATATATCATCTATAATATTTTCTACACAACTATATATAATAAGTAAACTTCCCGTATTAATATTAGTAGTAACTTCTTTTATATATGGTAACTCTTTCAATTTTAAACTTAATACTTTAGCTAATTTTTCATTTTGTTTTAAAGCATCAATATAATAACGGCGACGCCCTTTTATAGCATGTGCCAAACGAAAACTTTGTGCTTTTATTTCTTCATTTATAGTATTCAATCCTTGATGTAGTTCTGAAAAACTAAAAGTTTTATTATTTCCTCCATCTTTAGAAAAAAATTTTAATAATTGTTGTCCAATAGTTAATCCAATAGCCATACCAGATGCATATGACATAAAATCCACCTCACTTATCTATTTGCACGTTTTTTTATATATGCTTCAATCTCACAAAGTTCTTTATTAGTTTTTATTTTTGCTGGTTGATATTCAATAAGAACAGAACCTGTTATTGTATTTATAGTAACTTTGTCTAGTTCATTATATTTAGCCATAGTTTCTTCAACTTTTAACTTTAATTGTGCATTATTTATTAAAGCTTTACTATAAACACGAATACGTCCTGGTATATAAGAACCTACTGTTACTGATTTTAAAAACCAATCCATCTTAGATGTTGGTATACCCACTGCATTTAGAATATTCATTTGACTAAAACCCTTCTTCACATTATTTTTCATCACTTTTTTATATTGATACGCATGTGCTAAAGATAAAGCTGTCCAAGCTATTCCAAATACAGTATGTATTTTTTTACTTCCTGTTACCAAAGATAAAACAGTACCTGTCATTCCAACAGCTAAAGGAATTCCTAAACTCATCTTTTTCATAATACATTCTCCATATATTATTTTTTATAAAAATACACATAGATTTTAAAAAAGGAGTGTTTTAATAAACACTCCTTTCTTTATTGAAATTATTTAACTTCAGCAGCTTGCTGTGCAGCAATCATATCTTCTAAAGCTTCTTTTTGACGAACAAGTTCTTCCATAGACACTTGTTCTTGTCCTTCCGCAATAACAGGTTGTTGCTGAACACGATTTTGCATATATTTATAACCAAATGCACCTGCTACCACACCTACAGCTAAACCAATCCAAAAATCTGTTCTTGTAAACATAATCAAGACTCCTTTTAATATAATATATAATAGACCTTTTATTATAAAGCAAAATGCCTATAATCATTATCAATGCTGTTTATCTTTGACCTTAGAAGTTAGCTTATTATCTGTTCCACAGCAATCACAATGGCAACCGCCAGAACAACCATTATTTGTACCACAAGAATCACATTTTCCTGAAGAAAAATTATGATAAATGCGTTTCAACCCAAAAAGGAAACCGATCACTATTACAGCAAAAATTACCCAAGTGGCAATATCACCTGTTGTCATTTAAAAGCCTCCTTCTAATCTATGATATATTATCAAATACTTTTAGTTTTTATATTATATCATAAATAAAATTAATTAACAATAAATATTAATTAAAAACCAAGTAATGTACCAATCTGATATACTAATAAAGATACTATCCAAGCTAATACAAAAGTGCCTACAGCTGAAAATAACATCCATTTCCAACCACCAGCTTCTTTTTTAATAGTACCAAGTGCTGTCATACAAGGCGTATATAACTGACTAAATACCATAAAGGCTAACGCAGACATAGTAGTAAATGCTACTTGTAATCCAGTATTAGCTACCATACCTACAGCTTCAACAGTTTCTGTATCTGGACTTAAATCAGGTAAACCATATAAAATACCCATTGTAGAAATAACAGCTTCTTTAGCCATAATACCCGTAATAACAGCAGAACCAGCTTCCCAAGTATCAAAACCATGGAAAACAAACAATGTAGACATCATGCCACCGAGAGTTGCTAAGAACGATTCTGACATATCTTCTACTTGTCCACCAAAATTATAACTACTTAAGAACCATAAAATTACAGACATAGCAAAGATTATTGTACCTGCTTTTATGAGATAACCTTTACCTTTATCCCATGTTTCTAACAATACTGTTTTCATATCTGGTATACGGTACGGTGGTAATTCCAATACAAAGCTTGTATTATCCTTTTCAAATACAGTTCTACTTAAAACACTAGATGCTAAAATAGCTCCTACAATACCCACAAGATACATTGCAAATACCACATCAGCAGCATTTTCACCAAAGAAAATAGCTCCAAATAATGCCATTACTGGAAGTTTAGCACCACAAGTTAAAAACGGTGTTACTAAAATAGTTATCATACGGTCTTTTTCTGAATCTAACGCTCTAGCTCCCATAATACCTGGAACAGCACAACCGAAACCACAAATAATAGGCATCAATGCTTTACCACTAAGACCAGCGCGGCGCATAATTGGGTCCATGACGAAAGCCACACGAGCCATATATCCTGTACCATCTAAGAAACTCAAACAGAAAAATAACGTGAAAATAAGTGGCACAAAGGTAAGCACTCCACCTACACCAGCTATAATACCATCACATACTAAAGAATGTAACCAATCAGCTACACCTAATCCAATCAACGCTTCATCTGCCCAACCATAAAAATCTTCATTTATAAGTACATCTAATTCATCAGCAATCGGTTGACCAATCCATGTAAAAGTAATCTGGAATACAAGATATAACATTAATACTAAAATAGGTAATGCCATAAAGCCATTAGCTAATATTTTATCAATCTTTTCAGTGAGATTATTACCTACATTTTCCTTAACGACAACTTGCTCTACAATTTTATCAATAAAAGCATAACGAGCTTCAATAATTGCTTCTTCTAATTTTTCTTTATCGCTAATAGTAGCTTTTAACTTTTCAATATTAGCAATATGTTCTTCCACCTGTTGAGAATTTTTATAACTGTCCATCACTGTAGAAGTGAAAATATCTAATAATTTATTAGTGGATTTTTTACTGCGACCTACAGTTTCTACTACAGGCATTCCTAATAATTTTTCTAACTTAGCTGTAGAAATTTTAATTCCTTTTCTATTCGCTTCGTCCATCATATTAAGGTCAACTAATACAGGAATACGACACTCTAACAATTGTAAACATAAAAATAAATTACGTTCAATATTAGAAGAATCAATGACATCTACAATGATATCAGGTTTTTCTCCACTTAAATAGTTTTCTACGATAATTTCTTCTGGAGAACGTCCATTTATGCTATATGTACCAGGTAAATCCATTACAGATATAGCTCTATCTTTATGTTTTGTATAACCCACTTTTTTATCTACTGTAACTCCTGGCCAGTTACCAATTTTTTGTCTAATACCAGTTAATTCATTGAATATTGTTGATTTCCCAGTATTGGGATTTCCTATCAACGCTACGGATAATGTTGCCACTATTATCTCCCTCCCATTAATTATTAAGCAATTTGAGTAACTGCAATCTTTGCCGCATCAGATAAACGAATAGACATATTAAAAGAACGAATAGATATCGCAATCGGGTCTCCAAGTGGCGCTGAACGCAATACCTTTACTTTTGTACCTTTTACCATTCCCATACTCATAAGACGCTCTTTCAATTCTGAAGCCTCTATAGATTCAACTTTTACTACCATTCCTGGTTTTGCTTCCTTTAAAGTCATAATATTCCTCCTTCTATTTTAAAATCTTTCTTTATATTTGTTTTTGATTTTGATAATAATTATTATCTCTGTTAACAACTGCATTATATAGCAAATGATAATCTATGTCAATAAAAATGATAAACATTATCTGTATAATTATATTTATTCTCAATAAAATAAAAAGCAAGAGTACCATCTACCCTTGCTTTTATAGTTAATATATTATCTTATTATATTTTTAATTACACCGCCACCGCCAACAATTTCATCTTCGTAAAATACTACAGATTGCCCTGGTGTAATTGCTCTTTGTGGTTCACTAAATAAAATTTTAGCCAAATTGCCATTATCTAATGGTTCCACAGTACATTCACATTCTTTAGCGCCATAACGAATTTTAGCAGTAGTAACGAATTTTTCAGTGAAATCATTTCTTGTGATAAAGTTTAAATCTTTAGCTACTAATCCTTTAGCGAAAACATCTTTATTTTCACCAACAATTACACGATTGCGTTTCACATCTAAACCGACTACATATAATGGATGAGCAGCAGCTATACCTAATCCTTTTCTTTGCCCCACAGTATATAATGGTACACCTTCATGTCGACCCAATTTATTACCATTGACATCAACAATATCACCAGGTTTTAAAATATGTGGTGCTTTTGTTTTTAAATAAGCTTTATAGTCATCATTTGGAATAAAACAAATCTCCTGACTTTCAGGCTTATTAGCTACTGGTAAATTCATTTTTCCAGCTAATTCACGAGTTTTTTCCTTGCTATAATTTCCAAGTGGCAACATAAAATGCTTTAATACATCTTGTGTCAAAGTATATAAAACATATGATTGGTCTTTTCTTACATCTAAACCTTTTTTTAATAAATATCTACCTGTTTTTTCATCTTGTTCAATACGTGCATAATGACCAGTAGCTACACAATCTGCACCTAATTCTAAGCAATCTTTCAATAAACTACCAAATTTTACAGTATTATTACATCTCACACAAGGATTAGGTGTTCTACCCTTTGCATATTCACTGATAAAATATTTTATTACATCATCTTTAAATTTCTTATGATAATTAACTACATAATGTGGAATATGCAAAGCATCTGCTACTTTTTTAGCATCACTGACAGCTGTTGAACCGCCTTCTTCTCTACTTTCATCACTTAAGGTCATTGTTACACCAATAACATCATAACCCTGTTCTATCAATAAAGCAGCTGTAAGCGAACTATCTACGCCACCACTCATAGCTACTGCTACCTTTTTTTTCATCTTCTTTTCCCCTCTAAAAATCTATCTACAAATAATAAATATATATTTCCTAGTAAACAACTAAGATATATTCATATACTAACAAACTAATGCTTCTTTGTCAAAATTAAGAATTTATTTTTTCACAAAACTGCATATATTTACCGATTTTTTCTTCATATCCATTTGATGTTGGCATATAATATTTAACATTTTTTATTTTATCAGGCAAATACTGTTGTTTCACTATATGATATGGATAATCATGAGCATATTTATAATCTACACCATGACCAAGCTTTTTAGCACCTTTATAATGACAATCTCTTAAATGTATTGGCACTTGTCCACAATCTTGGCTTTTTACTTGTTCTATAGCTTTATCAATTGCTAAATAACTGGCATTACTTTTAGGCGCAGATGCTATATATGTTACCGCTTGTGCAAGTGGTATACGAGCTTCAGGCATACCCAAAAATTGAACAGCTTGTACTGTAGCCATAGCCAAAACTAAAGCTTGTGGATCTGCATTTCCCACATCTTCAGAAGCACAAATAGCAATTCTTCGAGCAATAAAATTAATATCTTCACCTGCTACTAACATTCTTGCTAAATAATGCAACGCCGCATCAGGATCGCTACCTCTCATACTTTTGATAAATGCCGATACTATATCATAGTGATTATCACCGTTTTTATCATACGTCTGAATTTTTTCACTGATAATACTTTCAATAATTTCTTTATTGATATTATGATTTTGCTCTAACGCCACATCGCCAGCTTGCTCTAATATATTCAAAGCCACTCTAGCATCGCCACCAGCATATTGAGCTATTATCGATAATATTTCATCATCATACTTAAATTTATATTTACCCAAACCGCGAACTTTATCTTCTAAAGCTATTTTTAAGATATCAATTAAATTTTGTTCATCTAATAATTCTAATTTTACTACACGAACTCTAGATAATAACGCATGATTTACTTCAAAATACGGATTTTCTGTAGTAGCACCAATCAAGATAATTCTACCATCTTCAACATAAGGCAATAATACATCTTGTTGAGCCTTATTAAAACGATGTATTTCATCTAAAAATATAATTGTACGTTTACGATAATATCTTCTATTTTCATCAGCTTTTTCAATGATTTTACGCACATCAGAGATACCAGCAGACACCGCGTTTAATCGAGAAAATTCACTTTTTGTCATACCTGCAATCATTTTCGCAAGCGTTGTCTTTCCTGTACCTGGAGGCCCATATAAAATCAACGAAGGTATTTTATCTTCTTGTACCATTCTACGCAAAAATGATTTTTTACCCAGTATTTTTTCCTGTCCTATATATTCATCAAAATTACGTGGTCTCATTCTTTCAGCTAATGGACGATAGTCTTCATCCATCTCTATGGTATTTTCGCTTATATTTTCATTATTTTCATTAGCCATTGCTGAAAATAAGTCTAAATCTTGCATATTATTCTCCTGTTGAACCAAAACCGCCACTTCTTATAGTATCAACATTTTTTTCATCATCTATAGTTAAAAATTTATAAAAAATGGCTTGAGCTATTCTCATACCTTTAGTAATTTCTACATCTTCATCACCAAAGTTTATCAGACCAATCATTATATGACCTTCATTATCCTCATTGTTATAATAATCTGCATCAATAACACCTTGAGAATTTACTAAATTCAAATTCTTTTTAAAAGCTAAACTAGAACGAATATGTATACCTAAATATTCATCATCTTGCATATAAGCTTTTAATCCTGTTGCAATTACTGCCATTTGCCCAGCTTTTATGATTTTATCTTCAGCAGCTTCAATATCATAACCTGCTGATTTACTTGTTTTTCGAGTTGGTAAATTTATATGTTTATCTTTAAAACTACTTATTATTTCAAAACCACGATTACGCAAAAAAACAACTCCTTAAAATTATATTTAATATTTTTCACAGCTCAATATTTTATTATATAACAAAAAATGCACTGTGCAATCACACAGTGCATAATAAATTCATTTGGAGGCGGCACCCAGATTTGAACTGGGGAATAAAGGTTTTGCAGACCTCTGCCTTACCACTTGGCTATGCCGCCGTCTGGAGCGGAAAACGAGGCTCGAACTCGCGACCCTCACCTTGGCAAGGTGATGCTCTACCACTGAGCTACTTCCGCATTTGACATTTTTTGTCTGCCGCTGTATCAGCGACATGTATTATTATATGCATAACAGAGTATTTTGTCAACAACTTTTTTGAAAAAAATTTAAAAATTTTTCAATGCCTCCAAAAGCCCAATAAATAAGCTATTTTCCCATTATATAGAAATGAAAAAATAGCTTATTATTCAAAATTTCTTAAAGAACTTCAGAAAAATATATTACTGTTACAGTATCATCTAAAGTAATTCGACGCTGATAAATATTTTCAAAATCTAAACGTAATCCTTCTAATGAATCAATTTCTGGATTTTGATGACCTAAATCTCTTGAAGTTAATTCAGCGAATTTTTTTACGCGAACTTTATCAATGATTGCTGTATATAATCTTTTTTTCACTTCATATTTTTTACCAGTAGTAATCCACACTATAGAACTTTCTGGATATTGACTGCGAACATCTCCTAAGCGAACAGTACAATTTTTTTTGCGTGACATAATCAATTCTTCATGTTTTTTTGCCTGAAAGTTTAATGCCATCATCATAATCTACCTCCAATTTATAAAATATAATCTAATTCTTAAAGATATTTAAAGATATATATATTATATTTTACTAAAATTTGTAAAAATCCTTTTTTCTTCTAAAATTTATTATCTAACTTTATTGCGAATATGACTTTGTTAGGCTATTATATATTTTAACAATCAAGATTTTTATTAATCTATTTATTATATTTATATCACCTATCAAAATCTTAAAGAAAAGAGGGTAGCTATTGTTATTTTATAACAATTTTTATTATGCGTTCTCAAATCTTAAATTTATTAAAACAAAATGGCAACAAATTTTTATCTGGTGAATACTTAGCTGATACGCTAAAAGTATCTCGAACTGCTATCTGGAAACATATAAAAGCATTACGTGATAATGGCTATAATATTGAAAGTGTTCCTAGAAGTGGTTATCGTTTGATTGACTCTCCAGACTTATTATCAAGTGAAGAAATAAAATCTTCTCTCACTACTAAAATATTAGGTTCTGAAATTTTATATTTTGAAACTGTAGACTCCACAAATACTCAAGCTAAAAAAGTAGCACTTCAAGGTGTTAAAGATGGTACTATCATCATCAGTGAAGAACAAGGTGGTGGTAGAGGCAGATTATCTCGTTCTTTCTTTTCTCCTAAATATAAAGGGATTTGGTTTTCTGTCATTTTAAAACCAAAATTTTTACCTCAAGAAGCACCAAAATGCACATTGATGGCTGCTACTGCTATCACTAAAGCTATCGAAGATGTTACTGGTGTAAAAGTTGGTATTAAATGGCCTAATGATGTTTTATATGAAGGAAAAAAATTAGTAGGTATTTTGACAGAAATGAATGCTGAAATGGATTGCATAAATTACATCATTATTGGTATGGGAATTAATGTCAATATTGATAAAGAAGAAATGCCTGAAGAAATTCAAAATATCGCTACTTCTTTGAGTCAAATTACAGGTAAAAAAATTTCTCGTTTAAAACTTTTAAATAAAATCTTGTATTACTTAGAACATTTGTATATAATCTGTCAAGAGGAAGGTTTTGCACCTATTCTTGATGAATGGCGTAAATATTCCATTACTTTAAATCAACATATCCGTGTAATTGGCACAAATGAAGTCTTAGAAGGAATTGCCGTGGATATTGATGATGATGGTGCTCTTCTTGTAAATATTGATGGACAAATAAAACGTGTGTTAGCAGGCGATGTTTCTATTCGACCAGTACAAAACCGCTAAACTCACAGATGGAGGATAAAATGCTTTTAGTTTTTGACATTGGTAACAGTAATATCGTTATGGGGGCTTATGATGGTAAAAAACTTTATCGTCATTGGCGAATTTCCACCGACCGACAAAAAACTGGCGATGAGTATGGTATGCTCATAAACGAACTGTTCCGTTTCCAAGGTATGGATATGAACGATATTGATGATATTATTATCTCATCTGTTGTTCCACCTCTTGTTATTCCTATTAGTAAAATGTGTGAACGTTATTTTAAAATAAAACCATTACTTGTAGGTCCTGGTATAAAAACTGGCATTCGCTTAGTTTATGAAAATCCACGCCTTTTAGGTGCTGACCGTATTGTAAATGTTGTTGGTGCTTTTGAACAATATGGTGGTCCTTTAATTGTAATTGATATCGGTACTGCTACTACTTTTGATGTAGTAAATGATAAAGGTGATTTTTTAGGTGGTGTAATAGCTCCTGGTATCGGTATGTCAGCAGATGCTTTATTCCAAAAGGCTGCTAATTTGCCTCGTATAGAACTTGTTACTCCTAAAAATGTAATTTGCCATAATACTATTACAAATATGCAATCTGGTATTATCTATGGTGCTGTAGGGCAAATAGATGGTATTGTAAATCGTATAAAAAAAGAATATGGTAAAGATATGACTGTAATCGCAACTGGTGGACTTGCTCGCATGATTGCGGAAGAGTCTAGCACTATTGATAAAACAGATCATTTCTTAACTTTGACTGGTCTTCGCGTTCTCTATGAACGTAATGCTGCTTCAAGAAAGGGGTACTTAGAAAGGTTAAAAAATAAGCCTTCAAATAATTTATGAAAATAGGAAACTTAGAAATAACTACTCCCGTATTTTTAGCACCTATGGCTGGTGTAACTGATACTGCTTATTGCATTTTAGCTCAACGTATGGGCTGTGGTCTCGTTTATTCTGAAATGGTCAGCGACCAGGGTATTAATTTTCGCAATGAACGAACCTTAGAAATGTTAAAGACTGTTCCTGAACAAAGACCTTTGGCGATTCAATTATTCAGTGGCAATCCTGAACGTATGTATAAAGCAGCTAGTTTTGTAGCTTCTTTGAATTGTTGCGATATGATTGATATAAATATGGGTTGCCCTGCACCGAAGATTGTACGCAATAATGAGGGTTCAGCTTTGATGAAAGATCCTGTTTTGGCATATGAAATAATGTGTGCTACGCGTGAAGCTGTAAAAGATATGCCTGTTACTGTGAAAATGCGTAAGGGCTGGGATAGTGAACACTGTAATGTCGTTGAAATGGCTGGTCTTGCTCAAAAGGCTGGGCTTGATGCTATTGCTGTTCATGGCAGAACTAGGGAAGAATTTTATCGTGGTCATGCCGATTGGGATATTATTCGCGAGGTTAAACAATCTGTTGATATTCCTGTCATTGGTAATGGTGATGTTAGAACTTGCCAGGATTTAAAAAATATTTTTGAACGTACCGGTTGTGATGCTGTCATGATTGGTCGTGGGGCTCAGGGTAATCCTTGGATTTTCCGTCGTTTTAAAGAATTTTTATTTACTGGTGTTGATCCTGGTGAACCTAGCATTGATGAAAGAAAACAGGTTATTTTAGAACATTTGGATATGCTTTTAAAATGGAAGGGCGATTATATTGGTCCTCGTGAGATGAGAAAACATGCTACGTGGTATACTCATGGCTTGTATGGCAGTGCTAGTTTGAGACAGAAATTTAATTCGGCTGTTTGTAGGGAAGATTTCGTTAAAATTTTAAATGATATGTGATTATATGATTTTATTTGGTTAAATTAGAGCGATGTTTTTACATCGCTTTTTATTTATTTTTTTCGTCTAGACTTTTGCTAAGCTTGCTATTTTTAAATTGCCTCTATTTTACACTGTCTTCTGTCTTTTATTTTCTTTTCCACTTGATGATTTGATTTTGTAAAATCTTTGTAAAATCTTTCTTTGTTAATTGACTTTATTTTTTACAAACTATACAATTATAGTATGTTTTGAAAATCTCATATTAGGCATAACCTTTTATAGGCTATGTCTTTTTTATTATCAATTTATTTTTTATTTTAGAAGGGGTTTTGTTTACTTTTATGAGAAATTATGTTGTAACTTTTGCTAAGTCGTTAGTTGTTGGTTCTACCATGCTAGTTCCTGGTGTTAGTGGCGGTTCTATGGCTATGATACTTGGGATTTATACTAAATTAATTTCTTCTGTAAGTTCATTCATGAAAAATAAATTTAGAAATTCTCTTTTTTTAACTATATTTTTAGCAGGTTCTTTAATAGGTATTGTTTCTTTTTCTAAACCTATTTTGCATTTAATTGAAACTTATCCTATGCCTATGCTTTATTTCTTTATGGGTGCTGTAGCGGGCAGTGTGCCTTTGATGTTTCGCGAGGCTAAATTAACTAAATTTTCCTGGACAGTCCCTATATATGTCGCTATTGGCTTTTTAATTGTTCTCTTTTTTGAAATGTCTCCTATCAGTAATGTAACTACAAATGATGCTACTAATTGGTACACTTATTTATTATTAATTGTCGCTGGTTTTATAGCTGCTATTGCACTTGTTCTACCAGGAATAAGCGTTTCTTATATGCTTTTATTGATGGGATTATACGATGAAACTATGCGTGCAGCTTCTGAATTTTATTTACCATTTTTAATTCCATTAGGATTTGGTCTAGTTGTGGGTATTTTACTAACTACTAAATTATTAGAAAATCTTATGCAAAACTATCCTCAACCTACTTTTTTAATTATCCTTGGATTCATTTTAGGTTCTATCTTGGAGCTTTATCCAGGTATTCCGCAAAATGAAGAAATTTTTATCTGTGCTTTAACTTTGATTTTGGGATTTGGTATTATTAAATATATTTCTTCTAAAGATGTTTAAACAAAAACTAGCAGGTATTTATTTTACTTGCTAGTTTTTTCTTTTTATCTAAAAATATATTCAGCTTTTAAACATATTTACAATAAATAATTTTCTTCATGTATATAAATACTTTCTATTTTGTCTATAATGTTTTATAATATAATTTATATTTTACTAAGGAGGCTATTTTTTTATGAAAGACGCTACTAAATGTTTACATTCTGGATACAGCCCTAAAAATACTGAACCTCGTGTCATGCCAATTGTGCAAAGCACTACATATGTTTATGACTCTACTGATGATGTTGCTGCTGTTTTTGATGAACCTACTAAATCTTTAATTTATTCTCGTTTTGCTAATCCTACAGTCATGGCTGTTGAAAATAAAATTGCTGACCTTGAAGGTGGCGTTGGTGCTATGTGCACTACTTCTGGTCAAGCTGCTAACTTACTTGCTATTTTAAATATCTGTAATGCTGGTGATAGTTTTATCTCCACTACTCAAATCTATGGTGGTACTGTAAATCTTTTCGCTTTCACTTTGAAAAAATTAGGTATTGAATGTATCTTTGTTGGTCATGATGCTACTGATGAAGAAATTCATGCTGCTTTTAAACCTAATACTAAAGCTGTTTTTGGTGAAACTCTAGCTAATCCTGCATTGACTGTTTTTGATATCGAACGTTATGCAAATATCGCTCATTCTCATGGTGTTCCTTTGATTGTGGATAACACTTTTGCAACTCCTATCTTATGCAAACCATTTGAATTTGGTGCTGATATTGTTACTCATTCCACTAGTAAATATATGGACGGTCATGCACTTCAAATCGGTGGTGTAATCGTTGATAGCGGTAATTTCAACTGGGACAATGGTAATTTCCCTGAATTAGTAGAACCAGATCCATCTTATCATGGTCTTTCCTATACAAAAACTTATGGCAAACAAGCTTATATTTTAAAAGCTAGAATGCAGTTAATGCGTGATTTTGGTTGCTATCCAGCTGCACATTCTGCATTCTTATTAAACTTAGGTCTAGAAACTTTACCTGTACGTATGAAACAATACTGCGAAAATGCTCTTACTGTTGCTAAATATTTAGAAAGCAATGATAAAGTAGAAAGCGTTATGTATCCTGCTCTTGAAAGCAATGAATCTTATCCTCTTGCTAAAAAATATTTAAAAGGTTGCAGTGGTGTTATCACTTTTGTAATCAAAGGTGGCAAAGAAAACGCTGTTAAATTCATGGACTCCTTAAAATTAGCTTCTAATGAAGTTCATGTTGCCGATATTCGTACTTGTGTTCTTCACCCAGCAAGTGAAACACATCGTCAATTGACAGATGAACAACTTGAAGCAGCTGGTATCAATAGCGGTATGGTTCGTTTCTCTGTAGGTCTTGAAGATATCAATGATATTTTAGATGACTTAAAACAAGCTTTCGCTAATGTAAAATAATTTTTTAAAGGCATTTGTGTAAACAAGTGCCTTTTTTATTTTCCCAACCATTTTTTAGTTTAAAACCTAAAAGCCTTATAAATAAAGGATTTATAGAAAATCACCAAAAATCCTTAATCGCTGGTAAAAACTTATATAAATATTGATATTTCAACCTTTATAAACTATAATTATTTATAAAAGTATTAATTTTACTGGCATTTAACTTTAACAAGTGTTGTATTTGAATTTGCGCCATACTGCTGTTACTTTTGTAGCACTTGTAATTTAACTTTAACAAGTGTTGTATTTGAATTGTAAATAGCGTAACAAATAAAGAAGCCATAAATAAATTTAACTTTAACAAGTGTTGTATTTGAATTAGGATAATCTTCACCTTGTAATTTATGCCATTTCCATTTAACTTTAACAAGTGTTGTATTTGAATTATAATTACACAGATGAAGGCGAACCTAACGATTTAGATTTAACTTTAACAAGTGTTGTATTTGAATTGGTCGCCTAAAGATGTATTTGAAAAAGCCTATCAATTTAACTTTAACAAGTGTTGTATTTGAATTAGGCAGTTAGAACTTGCAAAAGAAATCGGAACATTATTTAACTTTAACAAGTGTTGTATTTGAATAAATTGCCAGTTACACTACCGCCTTTGTTTGTTATGATTTAACTTTAACAAGTGTTGTATTTGAATTCTACACCATCAACATCAAGCACGGCATTTCTTATTATTTAACTTTAACAAGTGTTGTATTTGAATTATGCGGCGGCATTATAGTTTTCTGGATTTTTTCCATTTAACTTTAACAAGTGTTGTATTTGAATTATAAAAAAATTGCACGAGCTGGTGCTTCTTTTATTTCATTTAACTTTAACAAGTGTTGTATTTGAATGCATGGAATATATATACAAGAAGAAGCAACTTCTTTAATTTAACTTTAACAAGTGTTGTATTTGAATTCGAGGCGAATAATGTATCATAATACGCTACATCAAACATTTAACTTTAACAAGTGTTGTATTTGAATTTTGTAAGAGGATTTATCCCTTCTTTTTTCATTCACATTTAACTTTAACAAGTGTTGTATTTGAATACTAGAAGAGCAATATAAAGAGGAATGTTACCAAATTTAACTTTAACAAGTGTTGTATTTGAATAACGCTTTATGGTCTACATAACTTAAATTAGGATAATTTAACTTTAACAAGTGTTGTATTTGAATGTCTTGTTAGCGTACTTATAAGGTATTGTTAAGTCATTTAACTTTAACAAGTGTTGTATTTGAATGAGAAATTAAAGAAGGTAAGAAAAAGTTTGAAGTTGATTTAACTTTAACAAGTGTTGTATTTGAATGCTCTCTTTTGTCATAAAATATAAACTTTGTCATATATTTAACTTTAACAAGTGTTGTATTTGAATAGTATACGCCATTGTTCAGGTAACCCTTCGAATATAATTTAACTTTAACAAGTGTTGTATTTGAATGCAAACTTTTCAATACAAATTTCCCTGATTGCCTCCATTTAACTTTAACAAGTGTTGTATTTGAATTTTGCTTGTTTTCTGTGTTTTAATATGATTAACACCATTTAACTTTAACAAGTGTTGTATTTGAATATATGGTGCTGGCAATATGTACGAACTTTACACGGAATTTAACTTTAACAAGTGTTGTATTTGAATTCTGGTATATTTGCATTAGGTGCAATGTCGATTGCCATTTAACTTTAACAAGTGTTGTATTTGAATTTTATAATATCTTTTTCATAAACATTAACATCTAAATTTAACTTTAACAAGTGTTGTATTTGAATAGGAGGTTCAATAATGGAAATAGAAGATATTTATAAAAATTTAACTTTAACAAGTGTTGTATTTGAATGTCAATCGTGTTTCTAATCTATCTATTACCATATCTATTTAACTTTAACAAGTGTTGTATTTGAATTCTTTTAAAGTAAAGAAAGTTAATTTTCCTGCTTGTCATTTAACTTTAACAAGTGTTGTATTTGAATTTGTTAATAATTGCGTATATCCTAATTTTAGGGAAGCATTTAACTTTAACAAGTGTTGTATTTGAATTAGACTAGAAATAAAACATCAAAAAAGTATAAAAATAATTTAACTTTAACAAGTGTTGTATTTGAATTTGGATTGTCTTTCTGTCCTAAATAGTTTTTACCCAATTTAACTTTAACAAGTGTTGTATTTGAATTAGAGAAAAGGCGAAAAAATGGCAAGGCTCGTGGTGATTTAACTTTAACAAGTGTTGTATTTGAATTGGAAGCGGTACGCTGTACGAAAAAGAACCCGCAGTAATTTAACTTTAACAAGTGTTGTATTTGAATTAGCCCGCATAAACTCCACAGGCGAACACAAATATTGATTTAACTTTAACAAGTGTTGTATTTGAATTTCAAGAACCCTTCTCTAAGACATATATCCATCTCTATTTAACTTTAACAAGTGTTGTATTTGAATTCAGAAAAAAATCTCCATATTAAAATAAAATTCCTCATTTAACTTTAACAAGTGTTGTATTTGAATTACAGCAATTTTATAACCCCCTTTATGATGAGATGTAATTTAACTTTAACAAGTGTTGTATTTGAATAGTATGGATATTCCTAAAGAAGATGCTAGATATGTACATTTAACTTTAACAAGTGTTGTATTTGAATGCTGGAACACCTGGTTCTGGCACAAATACAAGTATCTATTTAACTTTAACAAGTGTTGTATTTGAATTATCTACTGTTTTATTGAAATAGTCAATAAAATCCGATTTAACTTTAACAAGTGTTGTATTTGAATGGCTCTTGTGTAAAAGTGCTGTAGCTTATCTCGTGGATTTAACTTTAACAAGTGTTGTATTTGAATGGAAGTTTTTCTTCTTGTTGTACAATTTGTGTTGTATTTAACTTTAACAAGTGTTGTATTTGAATCCACGTTGGTAAAGGTGAATAATGCAGTTTTGCTATTTAACTTTAACAAGTGTTGTATTTGAATAAAAATCCAGATAATACACTATCTCCGCCATTTAGCATTTAACTTTAACAAGTGTTGTATTTGAATAGAAAAGCCAAAGAGTAACAAAATGCAATACAGAATTTAACTTTAACAAGTGTTGTATTTGAATTTATTTACATCGATCAAACTATTTTCCCATTTTTTAATTTAACTTTAACAAGTGTTGTATTTGAATCCAGCATGAAATTTAAGCTCTTCTGAACGATTAAAAAATTTAACTTTAACAAGTGTTGTATTTGAATTCATGGATTGTAAACTTATCATTTTATCACCCTAAATTTAACTTTAACAAGTGTTGTATTTGAATTGGTATATATAAATTTATTTAAACTAGACACTAACTTATTTAACTTTAACAAGTGTTGTATTTGAATAGGTCTTGCTTTCCTGTTTGGCTTTCAAGTGCTGTAATTTAACTTTAACAAGTGTTGTATTTGAATTAATTTACACCATGAGGAACTCGTTCCCAATTAAAATTTAACTTTAACAAGTGTTGTATTTGAATAGGAGCTAGAAGCGTGTTAAGATAAAGATATAAAGATTTAACTTTAACAAGTGTTGTATTTGAATTCTGTTTTTAAATCCTCTAACATGGCTTTTAATTGTATTTAACTTTAACAAGTGTTGTATTTGAATTTAATCATTTCTAAATAATCTAATTTCTCTTGTAAACATTTAACTTTAACAAGTGTTGTATTTGAATCCAGCCATAGCCATCATATATAGAATTTTTATCTAATTTAACTTTAACAAGTGTTGTATTTGAATACCAGGTGATGATATAAGTTCTGTAATTCCAAATGGATTTAACTTTAACAAGTATTGTATTTGAATTCAACTTCGTATTTTCCTATTGGAATTTCTGTATCTATTTAACTTTAACAAGTGTTGTATTTGAATAAGATATATCAAACTACCGTTTACCGATTTAGGTAATTTAACTTTAACAAGTGTTGTATTTGAATCATCTTCTGATAGACCTTTTGCTTCCAACTTTTCTTTATTTAACTTTAACAAGTGTTGTATTTGAATAGTCCGCTTTCTATTGGTGGCTGATTTAATGCACTTATTTAACTTTAACAAGTGTTGTATTTGAATTGTAAAAAATGCACATTTAGCCAACTTTGCCAATCCATTTAACTTTAACAAGTGTTGTATTTGAATTTTTTTATTCCAGCTGGAACCCAGTCAGATTCTCCATTTAACTTTAACAAGTGTTGTATTTGAATCGCATAGATTTTTTTCTTACACCGTGAGTTTGAATAATTTAACTTTAACAAGTGTTGTATTTGAATTATGTAAAAACCTCGCTTTATATTTAATCCCAAATAATTTAACTTTAACAAGTGTTGTATTTGAATAAGAAGCTTATATTATCACAGAAACTAAAAATATTTATTTAACTTTAACAAGTGTTGTATTTGAATTTTTTTTACTTTTTAGGGGGTGGTTAGCCCCCTGATAATTTAACTTTAACAAGTGTTGTATTTGAATTAGTTAGAAGTAGCTAGTGTATTTGGTAAATTACCAATTTAACTTTAACAAGTGTTGTATTTGAATTACAATAATGATAAAGTTATTATCATAAAAGATAAAATTTAACTTTAACAAGTGTTGTATTTGAATTATTTCAAGGATTATGACGACCAAAAACCGTCTCTATTTAACTTTAACAAGTGTTGTATTTGAATTTCAAATGTATTTTTGAACCATCTATCCATATTTCAATTTAACTTTAACAAGTGTTGTACAAAAAAATAAAAGCTGTAACAAAGAGAATTTCTCAATGTTACAGCTTTTTTTATTAATTTTATAATGTGGAAAAGAAAAAGTTTATTAAAATTGGTACGGCTACTGAACATAATACACCATTAATTACAGATATAATAATAAATTCTTCACTACTATATTTTATAAGCATAGGCAAAGTGGAGTCTTCGCTTGTTGCACCTGCTGCTCCTATAGCTGCAAATGTATTTAAATATTTTACTAAAACTGGAATCATCATAAAAGCGATAAATTCTCTCATCAAGCTACTCAAAAAGGCTATTGTGCCTATCTGTGCATTTGCTAGTGATTCAAGCATTACCCCTGATAAACTATACCAGCCCATAGATGCACCAATAGATAAACTATACACCAAATTCATATCAAAAATATAACTGCAAATAAATCCGCCAAAAACAGACCCAATAATTACACCTATAGGAATCAATAATATTGTCAAATTATAATTTTTTATCTTCTCAATTATTGATTCATTCATACCCACGCTTATACCTACAGAAAACATCAATAAATATAAGACATAATCTGCTAATTCACTACATAAATCATGCCATGTACTATCAAGTACAAATTGACCAAAAATAATTCCTAAAATTAATGCACATAATGCAATATAAACCATCTACAAACCTTCTTTTACTATTTAATTTTTTACAATAAATAATTTGCTAAAAATATATACTATAATTACTGAAAACACTGTAGGAATTATAGCAAATACTAAACTTTGTAATCCCATGGTCAGCATCTTATGTGCAAAATCTTCCATACTACCTAAATTTATTCCCATGATAAAAATAATCAAAGCTACTGCTATTAACTGTACCTTATTATTTAAATTTACTACAGCTATTCGCCTATGTTCTTTCACTTTTAACAGGCTAAATCCTGCTATTACACCTAATACCATAATCAATGTTTCTACCAAAAATTTCACTCCTTAAATTCGTATATTTAATTATTTAATCTATATAAATTTAATCTTACATCTAAATATACTTCAAAAGTCCTTGGCCATGGGAAAAATACATCAACCTGCAAATTGCGAATAGTCAAGTCAAATACACCCTCTGGTGTTTGTACTTTAAAAGGCATTTTAAAAACTTCACTATTATTTAATTGATTTGCTCGCTTTTGCATATCAGATTGTAGTAATTTATTCATCCAAATATAATTATGTTCCATATCCAAATCATTTACATTTTCATAACCATGATTTTTCAAGGTAATATTCATTACATCAATCACTTCTTTTAGATAATAATAATCTTCTAGAAATCTTTCATAATTTATATTTAAACGATTATACTCTACAGCCAGCATATCATTTGTTGTATTAAATGTTGGTCTTATCGCCTTATAAATAACAGCATTCGCCAGTGCTGTACCAATGGAATTACTAGCTGTATTCCAACCAGCATAAGAAGTTAATTCATTAATCGGCACATCCTCTTTTAATAATGTAGGAAATAATACTTCATTTGCTGAAAAATGCTTACTTAAATCAACTAAAGCGACTTTTTTACCTTGCTCTAAATATTTTTTTATCTTTAATGCAGATTGTCTCTGTGTAGACATATTTTCATCATTGCCAATAAAAACATATAAAATCAAGCCAGCTTCTTGTGGTGAATTTACTTTTTTAGCATTTGCCATCACTAATTTTTCTTCTACTGTAGAACCTACTGAGCCTGCCATAAACGGCATAACTGTACGCATAGCTTTCTCATCATTATATTCTACATATACTTTAGGTTGATAATTTGCCTTTGTCTGCACAAAATTAGCTAATAGTGATAAAGCCACCTCATCTGCGCCTTTAGTTATCATCACAACATCATTACTAATACCTAAAGAATGCACATAATTTATAAGACTTTTTTTCTCCATATTTGGTATGCCAAAATCTTCACCATCATCTTGACCAATCACTAATTTTGTTATGATACCTTCTTTAGCTAGATTTATTAATTCTTTATTTAAAGCTGTATTGCGTCTAAATAAATCTAAATAAATATCTAAGTCTTCTTGTTTTATATCTTCTTTTAAATCTGCCAATAATTTTATATCATCTTCATTTTCAAAAATACTTATCTCATCAATAAGACGAGATATCTTTATCATTTTTTTACTATCACTTTCTAAAGTTGGCGGTGGTGTTATCCTTGGCAAAACATTAAAAGCATAAATTGGTTTATCTTTCGCTTTTGTTTTCAAATCACGCATAAATTTTAATAAAATTTGCGACTCATCTTGTTTTGTCCCTGACTCACGTGAAGCTAATAAACCTCCATGCAATAATTGGTCAATAGACACAATTACCCCATCTGATTTATCAATATTATCCATCAGCCATTTTTGTATTTTTTTTGTATCGCCTTCTTTAGTATAATAATCCATTATCTCTGACGGCGGTGTTATAATCTGTACACCTGCCATTTTTCCTGCATCTACTACCATTTTTTGACATGGCGGTCTTGTATCTAATGGTATCAAAATCAATTTATATTTATAGTTTTGTTGCAATTCCACAGACACAGCAGGAGGTAGTTGAATAAAATTCAAGTAATAAACAATCATTAAAGTTACTGCTATAATCGATAATAACCATTTTTGTTTTATATATGATTTAAATTTCATTTTTTACTTCTCCATAGATATTTATTACATTTTAAAAAATATATAAATTAGTGTCAAATGAATATCTTGCAAAATACTTTGCTATAAAAATAGTATTAGTATATAATATTGATATACTAAATATATCATGGCTTATTTTAAAATATTAAGGTGATTTTATGAATAACAAAGTAACTGTAGAAATTTTGGGAGTAAAATATCCTCTCCGCTATTCTAAAGATAGTGATATCAATGACATTCAAGAAGCTGCTAAAATAGTAGATGAAAATATTCGTCTTATGACTAAACAAAACCAATATTTGCCACCAGATAGAGTAGCAGTATTGACGGCACTTCAAATAGCTGAACAATTAATTCGCTTGAAAAAAGATTATAATGAATTTTGGGATATTCTTGATGAAAATCGCTCTAATAAACATAAATAAGCTAAAAAATAACATGAAGACATACACTAATGGTAGGCATTTTAATGGCACTACCATTTATTTTTTATACTCTGTGTATTATAATAAGCTAAGAAAATAACTGGAGGAAAATATTTTGATAGAATTATTAGCCCCTGCTGGAAGTATGGAAGCATTAAAAGCCGCTGTAGAAAGTGGTGCCGATGCTATTTATCTTTCTGGCAAAATGTTCGGTGCAAGAGCTTATGCCAATAATTTTGATGAACAAGGCTTAAAAGAAGCCATTGAATTTGCTCATTTACGCAATGTAAAAATCCATGTAACTGTAAATACTTTAGTAGACAATTCTGAAATACCTGCACTTGCAGATTATTTTCGTTTTCTTTATGAAATAGGTGCTGATGCTGTACTCGTTCAAGATTTAGGTGCTGCACGTTTAGCTCAACTTGTAGCTCCTGATTTACCATTACACGCTAGTACACAAATGACAGTGAATAATTTAGCTGGTGTTCTTGCTCTTCAAGAACTTGGTTTTTCACGTGTCGTTTTATCTCGTGAAGTAACATTAAAAGATATTATTCATATCTGCCGTAATAGCGATGTAGAAATTGAAGTTTTCGCTCATGGTGCCTTATGTGTATGCTATTCCGGTCAATGCTTAATGAGTAGTATGATTGGTGGCAGAAGTGGTAACCGTGGTCGCTGTGCTCAACCATGTCGTCTACCTTATACTTTAGTTGATAAAAACAATAACAATGTTTTAAAAGATGCTGGACAATACTTATTAAGTCCTCGCGACATGAATACACTTGAATTAATTCCTGAACTTATCGAAGCTGGTGTCGTTTCTTTAAAACTTGAAGGACGCATGAAAAAACCTGAATATGTAGCTGTTGTTGTTGACGCTTACCGCCAAAAAATCGACTCTTATTATAGCCATACAGAAGTTCAAGAAGATATTCAAAAAAATCTTTCTCAAATATTCAATCGTGATTTTACTACTGCTTATTTAGAGAAAAAACAAGGTAAATTCATGATGAGCGATAAACGACCAAACAACCGTGGTCGCCTCGTAGGTAGAGTAATTCGCTATGATGATAATAAACGTCAAGCTATCATGAAACTCACTGATGATGTAAATATCGGTGATACTATTGATTTCTGGGTAAAAGTCGGCGGTCGCGTAAGTACTAATGTATCTAAAATCATCTATAAAAATAAAGAAATAACTTCTGCTAGTGCTGGCATGGAAGTCATCATTCCTGTACCAAATCGCGTACACCCACATGACCGTATATTTAAAGTTTTTGATGCTAATCTCATGCAAAAAGCTCGCAGTTATTATACTAGTGCTTCACCAATACGCAAAATAAATTTAAATATTGAAGCCATCGCTAAACTCAACGAACCTTTTATGTTAAAAGCTACTGATGAAGATGGTTATAACACTCAAATAACTAGCGATTTCATTGTTGAAACAGCTCTAAAACGCGCTATGGATAAATCAACAGTGCAAAAACAGATGGAACGTTTAGGAAATACTATTTATCAATTAGAAAATTTATCTTGCACTATTGATGAAAATGTCATTGTGCCTATGAGCATCATGAATGATACTCGTCGCTTATTAATTGAAAAATTAATGTCTATGCGCCTTGAAGCTTATCATCGTCCACAGATTGATAAAATTGATAATACTATTTGGCAACAGGATTTAGCTTTAAAATCATTCAATCAGACAAATAGACCTCAACTCGTAGTCGCTGTTGATACTATTGCTAAAGTACAGACAGCTATTGATAATCAAGCAGATATTATTTTATTTGGCGGTGAATCTTATAATCATCAATTCATCACTGCTGAAATGTATGCTGAAGCTACAAGACTTTGCCGTGAAGCTAATATTAAAATTGCTTTTGCTACACCTCGTATCATGCGCGATAATGAACAAACAGCCTTTACAAATTGGCTTACAAAAATAAAAGATATCGCTCCAGATATGATTTATGCACATACTTTAGCCGAAATGTACTTAATCAAACAATTTACAGATATCACTATCTGGGCAGACTTCTCCTTTAATGTCTATAATGATGTAACTTTAACTTTCCTAAATAATTATGACATTAAGGGAGCTACTGTTTCCCCTGAATTAAACTTTAAACAGATAAAAACATTAAATGAAGCTTCTACATTACCTCTTGAATGTATCGTTCATGGCAATATGGAACTTATGGTATCTGAATATTGTGTGCTTGGCAGTTTCTTAGGCAATTTAGATAAAGGTACTTGTACAAAACCTTGCGAAAAAAATAATTATTGGCTTTGCGACCGCAAAAATGAAAAATTCCCTATCGTAACAGACCAATATTGTCATATGCATTTATTAAACGCTAAAGAGTTAAATATGCTAGCTCATGTTCCAGAATTTACTAATCTTCATATTGACCGTATTCGCTTAGATGGCAGATATATGTCCAAAGAAAAATTAGCTAAATTCACTAAACTATATAAAGAAATTATCCTTGAAGGCAAAAATCATCTTGTTTTAATGCCTGAAAATATCACTAAATATGAACAAAATATTACTCGTGGTCATTACTTCCGTGGAGTAGAATAATTTAAGGAAGGTATCTTTTTAACAAATGAATCAATCCGTATTTAAAACTTTAGAATATGCCAAAATTATCACTATGCTACAAAATATGGCTACTTCTAGTATGGGAAAAGAACTTGCTGAAAAACTATTACCAAGTAGCGATATTGACGAAGTAATTGAAAATCTTTCACATACACAAGAAGCTAGTAACATTTTAATTAGCTCTGAACCACCTTTTGGCGGTATTCATGATATTCGTTCATTATTAAAGAAAACATCTTTAGGTCTAGTAATTGAAATAAATTCATTACTTGATATTTTAAATACCATGTACGCAATGCGTAATCTCAAAAAATTCTTCAAAGAATTAGAAATAGATAGCCCTCAATTCAAAGAATGGGCTAAATCTATTGAAATTTTGGGGCAACTAGAACGCGAAATAGATAATATTGTTGATGAACATGGTTCTATGCGTGATAGTGCTAGCGTTGAACTTATGCGTATTCGCCGTGAAATCAAATCTTCTCAGCGTCGCATCAAAACAAATCTTGACGGTATCTTAAAAAATCCTGATTATCAAAAATATTTTCAGGATAATATCGTTACTATCCGTGATGAACGCTATGTTATCCCTATCAAACAAGAATATCGTCAACAATTCCCAGGTGTCGTACATGACCAATCCTCTAGTGGTTCTACTTTATTTATTGAACCTATGTCCATTGTTGACTTAAACAATGATATCAAACAATTAGTTATTGATGAAAAACGTGAAATTGAACGTATCTTAAAAGTGATTTCTGAAAAAATCGCTAGAAATGCTGATAGCTTACTTCATAATTGTGAAATCATGGCTCAATTGGATTTTGCTTTTGCTAAGGCAAAATTAGCTCGTAAAATGCACGCTACTATGCCAGAAATCAATAATGAAGGTATTGTCAATTTAGCTAAAGCTCGCCACCCACTACTCAATAAAGATAACGTCGTTCCTATTGATATCAGGCTTGGCGAAGGATATCGCACTTTATTGATTACAGGGCCAAACACAGGTGGTAAAACAGTGAGCATGAAAACTTTAGGCTTATTAGTTTTAATGACTCAATCTGGTCTTTTTATCCCTGTTCAATCTGGTTCCAAAATTTCCATTTTCCAAAATGTCTATGCTGATATCGGTGATGAGCAAAGCATTGAACAGAGCCTCAGTACATTTTCCGCTCATATGCGCAATATCGTAAATATCTTGAATAATATTGAACATGATGACTTGCTCTTATTAGATGAAGTAGGTTCTGGTACTGACCCAGAAGAAGGTGCTGCCCTTGCCATGTCAATTTTAGAAAGATTGATGGAAATAGGCGCTTGCACTGTAGCTACTACTCACTATAACGAGTTAAAGACTTTTGCTTATTCTAAAGAAGGCATTGAAAATGCTTGTGTGGAATTTGACATCAAATCCCTTCGCCCTACTTACCGATTATTGATAGGTACGCCAGGGGCTAGTAATGCTTTTGCGATAAGTAAAAGATTAGGTTTATCAGATACTTTGATTTTACGTGCACAACAACTCATCAAAGCAGACCATGCTCAATTTGAAAATGTATTAAACACACTAGAAAATGAAAAATTGATGTATGAACAAAAAAATGCTGATATTGCTGAACGTCAACAACGCATTGAAAAATTAGAAAAACAACTTGCCGATATGAAGCAAGAAATGGCTAAGAAAAAAGAGCAAACACTTCGTAAAACTAAAGAACAATGTGCTAGTTTACTTCGTCGTACTCGTCGCGAATCTGAAGAAATCATCAAGGAATTGAAAGCTCAATTCAACGACCAAGGAATGAAAAAACGTCAGGAAACAATAGATGCTGCTCGTCATAAATTACGTGGTCGTTTGGATAAAGTAAGTCAACAAAATGATGATCCAAATAAACCAGGTGAAGCTGTCGATATTAAAACCATTGCTGTTGGTGATATCGTATATGTAAATAAACTTCGCCAAAAAGGAACTATCACTAATATCAGTGGTAAAGAATTAACTGTTCAATTGGGCAGTTTAAAAATGAATGTTAAAGCTAAAGATTGCTCTTTCGTTTCTCATGCTGTTAAAGTAAAAGAAACTGCACCATCTAAAAAAGCTGGTGGCTTCAATATGCTAGCTAAAGTCAGCCAAATTAGTACAGAAGTAGATATCAGAGGCTTAATGGTTGATGAAGCTATTGAAGTTGTTAGCAAATATCTTGATGATGCTGTAATTTCTGGTTTATCAAGAGTATTAATCATTCATGGTAAAGGTACAGGAGCTCTGCGCAAAGGTATTCAAGAATATCTCAAAAATCATCGCAATGTTTTAAGCTATACTCTTGGTGATATGGACGAAGGCGGTAGTGGGGTAACTGCTGTAAAATTAAAATAACGCAAATAATTACTATATTTTTACCAAAACTAAACATAGTATTATAAATATTTGAGGTGTATTCTATGGATAAACAGCCTTTTAACGAAAAAAAATCAACCTCTAATCATACAACTGATAAAAAAAATAAGAAAAAATCTTTTGGCTTCAAAAAATTTTTCTTAGCGCTTTTAACGCTATTTATAGTTGTATTTTTAGGTGTTGGTTGTGGATTAGTTGCTATTGGCCTTGATGGTGATAAAGATGTATCTGATATTCACCCACCTGCTTCTTCTCAAATTCTCGATATGAATGGCAATCTAATCACTAATATTCACGCTACTGAAAATCGTACATTAGTGACTTTAGATAAAATCCCTGCTAATCTACAAAATGCCTTTATCGCTGTCGAAGATAATCGCTTTTATGAACATAACGGTATTGACCCTAGAGGTATTTTCCGTGCGATTTATTCTAATCTAACAAGCGGTGAAGTGGCTGAAGGTGGTAGTACTATCACTCAACAATTAGCCAAAAATGCCTTTTTATCACAAGACCGTACATTCAAACGAAAAATTCAAGAATTTTTCATTGCTCTTCGCTTAGAAAGACAATATACTAAAGAAGAAATTTTAGAAATGTATCTCAACCAAATTTATTTTGGTAGAGGTGCTTATGGTGTTCAAGCTGCTGCACAGACATATTTTGGCAAAGATGTAAGTCAATTAGATTTATCAGAATGTGCAATGCTCGCTGGTATACCTCGCAGTCCAAATTATTATTCACCACTTAATAATTTAGGTGCTGCTAATGAACGTAAAGCAGAAGTTTTAGACCAAATGGTAAAATATGGCTATATTGATTCTGCTACAGCAGCTAAAACAAAAGCTGAAAGTTTACGACTTGTAAATCCTAAAGAACAAGAAAATGATAATACTGCTTCATATTTTATTGATTATGTAACTCAAGAAATGATTGATAAATTCGGTGCTGATGCAGTATATAAAGAGGGCTTAAAAATTTATGTTTCCATTGACATGAACATGCAAAAAGCTGCTGAACAATCTGTAAATAGTTTATTACCAACTTATTACAATGATGCTAATGGTCTTACTCAACCACAAGGCGCACTCGTAGCTATTGATCCTAAAACAGGATATATCAAGGCTATGGTTGGTGGTCGTGGTACTGACCAATTCAATCGTGCTGTACTTGCTGTACGTCAACCAGGTTCAGCATTCAAACCATTTACATTTGCTACTGCTTTAGAAAATAAAATGACTCCAAATACTACTATTGAGGATAAACCTTTCAAATTAGGCGATTGGCAACCTCAAAACTATGACCGTACATTTAGAGGTACAGTCTCCATGCGTCAAACAGCTATTAATTCTTTAAATATACCTACTATTCGTCTAGCAGAAAAACTATCTATTGATAAAGTTTTATTAACAGCTCAAAATTTAGGTATATCCACATTAGAATTAAATTCTAAAGAAGCAAATGATAAAAACTTAGCCGCTTCTATCGGTGGTCTTACAAATGGGGTAACTGTTCTTGATATGGCTGGTGCTTATAGTGCTTTTGCTAATCATGGCGTTTATACAAAACCAACTGCTATAGTTAAAGTCGTTGACCGCAAAGGCAAAACTATTTATGAACATACACCAGAAACTAAACAAGTTTTATCTGAACGCACAGCTACTTTATTAACAGATATGCTTGAAGATGTTATCACTAAAGGCACAGGTAAAGCTGCTAATATCAACAGACCTGCTGCTGGTAAAACAGGAACTACTGATAATTATCAAGATGCTTGGTTTGCAGGTTATACACCTGATTTAGTAACAGTAGTATGGATGGGCTGTGATGATAATGATGTTATGCCTGGTATTACTGGTGGTACTACACCTGCGAAAATTTGGCAAAACTTCATGAAAACAGCACTTGCATCTATACCAGCTAAAAACTTTGATGGTTCAGATACTTCCATTGATAATCCAGTTCAAAATATAGAAAGCAATGCTAAAACTACAGCTAAAGATGTTGCTCATGAAAAAGAAAAACCATCCAAAGAAGCACCTGATAAACAAAAACCTGTTCATAATGAACAATCAAACCCAAATGATGCTCAACAGCCAATTGATGAAAATGAACCAATTGAAGAAAATATCGAGCAACCATCTATTCCAGCTCCAAGGCAAAATTTACCTGAACCAAGTATTCAACAAGGCAAAGGGTTAAATTAATAGATAATCATACAAAATTTAGGAGGACTTTTTGTGAGCGTATTTGATACACTTAAAGAACGTGGTTACTTAGCTCAAGTAACACACGAAGAAGAATTAAAAAAAGCTTTAGAAACTGAGCAAGTTACATTTTATATGGGATTTGACCCAACAGCAGACAGCCTTCATGTTGGTCATTTCTTAGCTTTAATGGCTATGTCTCATATGCAAAAAGCAGGTCATCGCCCTATCTGCTTAGTTGGTGGCGGTACTGGTACTGTAGGTGACCCTTCTGGTCGTACAGATATGCGTAAAATGTTAACTGATGAAGATATTGAACATAATTGCAATTGCTTCAAAAAACAAATGGAACGCTTTATCGATTTCTCTGATGGTAAAGCTTTAATGATCAACAATGGCGATTGGCTTCGCAAATTAAATTATATTGAATTACTTCGCGATGTTGGTCCACATTTCTCTGTTAATCGCATGCTTACTGCTGAATGTTATAAACAACGTTTAGAACGTGGTTTAACATTCCTTGAATTCAACTACATGATCATGCAAGCTTATGACTTCATGGAATTAAATCGCCGTTATGGTTGCGTACTTGAATTAGGTGGCGATGACCAATGGTCTAACATCATTGCTGGTGTTGAACTCATTCGTCGTAAAGAAGCAAAACCTTCTTATGGTATGACATTCAACCTTCTCACTAACAGTGAAGGTAAAAAAATGGGTAAAACAGCAAAAGGCGCACTTTGGCTCGACCCTGAAAAAACTTCTCCATACGACTTCTATCAATACTGGAGAAATGTTGCTGATAGCGACGTAGAAAAATGTCTTGCACTTCTCACATTCTTACCAATGGATGAAGTTCGTCGCCTCGGTAGCTACAAAGACCAAAAAATCAACGAAGCAAAACAAGTTCTCGCTTATGAAGTTACAAAACTCGTTCATGGCGAAGAAGAAGCTAAAAAAGCTCAAGAAGCTGCTCAAGCACTTTTCAGTGGTAAAGGTAATATGGACAATGCTCCAACTATCACTATCACAGAAGCAGACTTTGGCAAAAAATTACTTGATATCTTAGTAGATAACAAAGTATTTGAATCCAAAGGTGCTGGTCGTCGTTTAATTGCTCAAAACGGTGTATCTATTGACGATGACAAATGGACTGACGTAGAAAAAGTATTAACAGCAGAAGACCTTGCAAATGGCGATATGATCGTTCGCAAAGGTAAAAAGAAATTCTACCGTCTAATCAAAGCATAAAAATCATAAAATTATAAATAAAAGCTAGAATATATTCAGTAATAATATTGATATATTCTAGCTTTTTATCTTTATTAGTAGACTATAATTACTATATTTAATTTATTTCTCAATCAATAAAGAAATGAACCTTTTAAATGATTTGCAAATACTCGTTTTTTTATGGTATACTCTAAAAAGATATTTTCTTACAAAGTTTTATCTAAATCTTAAAATTTTCTTTACTTATCTAGTACATATTAGATAATTTATAGTTTAATTTATTAAGGAGTGCGTTTAAAAGATGTCAGGACATTCTAAATGGGCCAATATTAAACGAAAAAAAGGTGCAAATGATGCCATTCGTGCAAAAATGACTACAAAAATTGGTCGTGAAATCACTATTGCTGTTCGTATGGGTGGTGCTGACCCTACTGGTAATATGCGTCTTAAATTAGCTTTAAGCAAAGCTAAATCTAACAATATTCCTAAAGATAATATCAATCGTGCTATTCAAAAAGGCTTAGGTGCTTCTGATGGTAGCAATTACGAAGAATTAATTTATGAAGGTTACGGTCCAGCAGGTTCTGCTGTTATGCTCGAAGTTATGACAGATAACCGCAATCGTACAGCTGCTGATATTCGTCATTTATTCTCCAAATACGGCGGAAACCTCGGCGAAACTGGTTGCGTAGGCTGGATGTTCCACAAAAAAGCAATCTTTGTTGTAGACAAAGAAGCTTTCGATGATGAAGAAAGCCTTATGATGATTGCTCTTGATGCTGGTGCTGAAGATTTCAAAGCAGAAGATGATTCTTTTGAAATCACTGCTGCTCCTGAAGATTTCGATGCAATCTCTCAAGCATTAGAAGAAAACAACATTGAAACAGTTGAATCCGAAATCACTATGATTCCTGATACTACTGTTAAAGTTGAAGGCAAAGACGCTGAAAAAATGCAGACTCTTATCGATATGCTTGAAGAACATGATGATGTTCAAAACGTTTATTCCAACTACGAAATGGACGAAGAATAAAATAATCTTTAGACGCAGTAATAACTGCGTCTATTTTTATCTAAAGATATATAATCGAGGTATTTATCATGGAATTTTTACAAGCCTTAAAAAATCGTCGCAGTATCTATAATTTAGGCACTAATGTTAATTTATCTAATGAAGAAATAACTTCTATCATCTCCGATTGCCTAAAATATAGCCCATCTGCTTTTAACTATCCTACAACAAATGTTATCATCGCCTTTGGTGAAAAACATCAACAGATTTGGCAAATCACTACAGATATTTTAAAAGGAAAATTAGCTAAAAAAGAAGAGACTTTCGCTGTAGCTCAAAATAAAATCAATAAATTCAAAGCTGGTGTTGGCACTATCTTATTTTTTGAAGACACTGAAATCATCAATGAATTAAAAGAAACTTATGCTATGTATGCTGAAAATTTCTCCACATGGTCAAATCAAGCAAATGGTATACTACAAAATAATATCTGGACAGCATTAAGCCAAGCAAATATCGGAGCTAATCTTCAACATTATAATCCTTTGATTGATGATAAAATCAAAGAATTATTCTCTATTCCTGATACATGGAAATTAACAGCACAAATGCCATTTGGTAGTATTGAAGCTCAACCAAATGAAAAATATATTGAAGATATTTCTACTCGCTTAAAAATTTATTAAAAGCAAAAAGAACTGATTATTTAAAATCAGTTCTTTTTTTCTTCAAATTTTAATTTTTTTCTTGTGATTTTTCTGTCAATGATAATTTTTTATTGTTTGGTAAACTCATTTTTGCTTGTTTATCATCTAAGATAAATTTATTTAATTGCGTTTTATCCTCTAAGCTTAAATTATCCTTAATTAAATTTGTTATTATATTTTGCGTTAAATTGCCTGTTTGTTCTAATATTTTATCTTTGCTATTAAAAAAACTACTTTTAATTTGCTGTTGTCTAATTGCTAAAGACTCTAACTGCATATCATTATGTTTTATTTGAGCATTCATATCATTTTGGATTTGTTGGGAGTATAATTTATGTGCTGTCGTTCCTTCAGGATATTTTTCCAATATAGATAATAAATTTGGCAATTTTTCTGTATTATATTTATAGTTATCAGCTACTATCCTATCACTTAATTCTTTATACATATTTTCAATATCTTTTACGATAGGCAATGAAGCTCTTTCGATTATTTCAATTCTATTGTTAGTAATCTGCGTCAATTGTTCTTGCATTGCTATGATTGTCTGTGCCATCACAGTGAAACCTTTTGCCTTAGCTTCTTCTACTAAAATTTTAGCTTCTGCTTCATCTCTTAATAATTCCATTTGAGCTTGTTTTATCAATTCTACTCGTTCCGTTTCCATTTCCGCTAAACGAATTTTGGCTTCCGCTTCAATTTGTGCTATTTTCACTTTATCTGGTTCATAATTATAATTAGTAGTGGTACGACTGCCACTGCTAGAACCACCAAACCAGCTCTTTATTGTAGACCATATACCCATAAAATCATTCTCCTTTTGTTTTGTAAAAACTTTTTCTACTTGATGACTGCGAAATCTTCCTAAAGTACATACATTAGCAAAATGTTCGCAGTTATTAAAAATCAGATTATAGCCCTTATCGCCTAAACAAGCTCTAGCATAAATTACTATTTGTTCAGGTGAATATAAATCAGCAAATTCCTCATCAGTATATTCTTTTACTTCCAATGTACCGCCTTTTAAAAAGTAAGCTAAATCTGTCTGTATAACTTCTGGCTTTGACCAGTCCAATATACTGTCATCATCTTTCCCTGTAAAGTGGATTACCTCTTCATCAGACACATAAATTCCATGATGAGCATATAAGCCATTCATTCTTTGTACGCGGATATGGTCGCCTTTTTGGGGCATTTTTTGTACCCATATTTCTTCTTCTTTTGGTATACAAGGCACTTCATAAGTAGGAAAAACATTTGTGCTTATTAAATCGAAATTATTCATTATTTTTTCATTAAACCTTTACGCATTTTGAAAATCAATGAATTATACGCTTTTTCTCGATTAGCTTGTTCTTGGCTATACGCTTTGATATCTGCTAAATACATATAATAATTTTTCTGTTTCAATTTAGCAAATTCATTCAATACTTCTTGTGAAATCTGTTCTAAATTATTATCTGCTACAAATTGTATAATTTCATTGATTTGAATGTCTATTAAATTATCAATCCAACGCAAGATAAAGATTTTATCTGCTTCTTTTTTGCAATTAAAAATGATATTCTGCAATGCTTTTTGCAAATTCATAGTGCGAGCATAGAGTTCTTTTTCCACTTCAAATTTTTCTTGCAAATCACCACAATTTTGGAATACATATTGTTGATAGATATTTTTGCGTTCTTCAAGGTAAAAATTATCAACAGCGATTTTATAATCATTTAAAACGTATATTGCCTGCATGATAATAGGTGTTTCTTGTTCTTCTTTTGTTTCGATATCGCCTTTTAAGCCTCTTGCTATCATTGGCTGGAGTTTTTCTTCAATGGTGAAACGCAATTTCTGCCAATCTTCATACCATTTTTGCCAAACTTCTGCTTCGATATCATCTTCTTCACAGCTGTGTTTTAATTCTTCAAATTGTTTAGTCTTAAATACCTTGTAATCTTCATTCCATTTAGACCATACTTCAACTGCTTTGACGATAAAATCGCGATTATGTTCAAAGAAATCTATTTTTTGCAATGCTTTATTCACTATTTTAGCCGTGTTTTCAGCTATCAGTGCAAAACTTGCACGTTCTTTTTTCTCTAACTGCGCCAATTCATAAATAGCATTATCGCCATCATCAATTTTATTGATAGTGTATTCGATATTATCAGCTTGTTGTTTTACTTTTAATAAATTCGCTTTTACTTTATCCATGCCCAAAGCTAATTTATCTTTAAAATAATACTGGCGATTTTTTAATAATTCGTTTTCTACCTCTGTTAAATTATTATCATCTTTATATACTGCTGATAATTGCAAGCCGATTTGATTGCAGTCTTGAATGACACTTTCTTTTTGCTGTTCAAAATCAGCTAAGTATTCCATAAGTTCATCTATCCACTTCTGAACAGCTTCATAATATTTGATAATGGATTTATCAATAGAAGCGATATCGTATTTATTTAATAATGTCGTATAATCAAAATTAGCAGTTATAGTCTTTACTTCTTCACACTGTGCTAACTGCGTTTCTACTTCGCTCAATGCTTGCAATAGTCTAGGTTTTTCAAAATATATTTTCTTGTATAACTCAGTGATTTCAGCATCATCAAATATAGGCAAAAGTCCGTTTTCTTTAAATAAGTCCAAAGTGAATTGTAATCTTTCTTTTTCTGTATAAACATTGTTATCTTTAGATATATTTTTTTCATATTCACTATCTTTTATTAAAAAATAACTACAAGGAAGCACACATGCCGTGGAATTGTATAAATTAAATGTATCCCAATTATCTAAGTCAACTTTATTTTTTGACCAATTATTTATATTACAATGCCAGCTACACGTACCCTTTATTAGCCAATCACTACCTTGTTGAAAGGGAAAAGTTTTATCATATATCATATGTTTAAATACTTCTAAAGTAGGTATTTGCCAATCATTTATACCATCTACGTTATAATTATTTACTAATGTGTGAGCTTCACTCAATAAATAATTTCCACAATTTTGTGGACCTTGATTATAAGGAAAATAATCTAAATTAGCCCATAGTATAGCTGTTGTTTTATCCATTAATATATGTTGTTTATTTTTAAAGAAATACCACCGTTGATTTTTTATCGCTTCAAGAATTCTATCAGTTGCTGTAGAAGATAATTTATCAATTTTTTCTTGTACTGATTGAAGTTGTTGTTTTAAATTATTTTGACTGCCTATTAATTGAGCTTGTACTTTATTTAATTCCTGCAATTTTTGGGCATTATGCTCATTTTCGATGCCTTCATATTGTTCGCCTATTTCTTGAATTTTATCTAATAGTTCTTGTTGTCTTGCTTTTAAATTTTCTAATTCACTCATTGTATTGCTCCTTTTATGTATTATTATTTAATATAGCGTATTTATAAAATCAATACCATATCCTCCTAGACAAGTTTAGCTTATATACTTTTATATATTTTTACATAAATCCTGTGATTTCCTTTTATTTTATTTTTTTTCTTATCATGATATAATGTGAACTGCACATTTTTGCTAAATTTGATATACTAAAAGGAGGATTTTATGCTTGCTTTAGGTATTGACCCTGGGACTGCTATCTGTGGTTATGGTCTTGTAGATATGCAAGGAAGCCGTCTAAAAGCCATTGAATATGGAGCTATTTTGACGAGTCCACAGATGCGACCACAAGATAGATTATTAAAAATTCATCGTGAACTTACAGATATTATTCAAAAATATAAACCTGATGTAATGGGCGTAGAACAATTATTTTTCAATCGCAATGTAACTACTGCTATTCCTGTCGGTCAAGCTCGTGGTATCGTCTTATTGACCGCAGCCGAAAATCAAATTGAATTAGTCGAACGCACACCGCTACAAATCAAGCAATCCGTAGTGGGCTTTGGCAGAGCGAGCAAAGAACAAGTCATCTATATGGTAACAAAATTGCTCCATCTTCCTGAACCGCCAAAACCTGATGATGTCGCCGACGCTTTAGCTGTAGCTATCTGTACTACTCATTGTATGAATAGCCTCACATGGCGAAATAAATTATAATTAAATTAATAATGATTAATAAATAAATTAACAAGGAAAGATTTTATGATAGGATATTTACAAGGAAAAGTCACTTATATTGCCAGTGATTTTTGCTTTATTGATGTTCATGGTGTTGGCTATCGCGTATTTATCAGCACTAGCACACGTGCAAAACTAAAAATAAATGAAGAAATCAAACTCTTTACTTATTTAAGCGTGCGTGAAGATGCCATGTTATTATACGGTTTCATCAATCAATTAGAATATGATGTCTTTTGCAAATTAATTTCCGTATCTAAGATTGGCCCTAAAGCTGGGCTTGGTTTGCTCTCTAGTCTTTCTAGTGAAAAACTCATCTGGGCTATCCAAAATAAACAAGTCAGCCTACTCACCAATGCCCCTGGAATTGGCAAGAAAACAGCTGAACGCATTGTTTTAGAATTAAAAGATAAATTAACTGAACTCAACTTAAGTATTTCTGATGAAGTTTTAGACCAACCAATCTTGATTGATACACCTAGCGAAGATGAAAAAATAGATATGTATGAAGAAGCAATGCAAGCCCTTCTTTCTCTTGGCTATACAAAACCAGAAATCAATTCTGTACTCAAAAAAGCTGGCAATATGACCAATACAGAAGATATTATTAAATTCGCACTCAAAGAATTATCCTTAAGTTAAAACAAAAATATAACATAATAGATTAAATAAAGGAGCTTTTATTATGAAATTTTCTCCGCAAAATGAACGTCAATTTGCCGTAGTCGGTCTTGGTAGATTTGGTAGAAATATCGCTAAATCTCTTCATGAAATGGGCTATGATGTTCTTGCTATTGATAAAGATATGGAAAAAGTCCAAGACTTTAGCCATGAAGTAACTCATGTAGTTCAAGCAGATACTACAGATGAAGAAGCACTTCGCTCTTTAGGTATTTTAAATTTTGATGTTGTAATCGTGGCTATCGGTGATGATACTGAAGCTAATATCATGACTACACTTCAATTAAAAGAAATCGGTGTTCCTTATATCGTAGCTATCGCTAAAAGTCCATTGCAAATCAAAGTATTAGAAAAAATCGGAGCTAACCGCATTGTTGCTCCAGAGAGAGATATGGCTCGTCGCGTTGCTTATAACCTTGCTTCTACAAATATCATGGATTATATCGAATTATCACCAAAATTCAGTATCGTGGAAATCGCTGTACCAAAAGCTATCCGCAATAAAACACTCAGCGAATCAAATATCCGTGCTAAATATGGCTTAAACGTTGTTGCTATCAAACGTCATGATAATTTAATCATTTCTCCACTTCCTACAGAAGTATTACTCGAAAATGATATCGCTATCGTTGTTGGTAGCAATGAAAGTATCAATGGCTTGGAGGCTCTAGAAAAATAATGGAGCTAATCACAAGTCTAACTAATGCCAAAGTCAAAATGGCTTTAAGCCTCCAGCAAAAAAAATATCGCGACAAATACCAATTATTTATATTAGAAGGTATTCGCAACGCTGAAATGGTTATTGCCAAAAATATTTCCGTGCAAATGTGTTTTTTCACACAAAAAGCCTTTACAAATGAACGCGGAAAATCCATTTTAGAACAATTAAAATGTCCTTGTTTTGAAGTTCCTGAACATATTTATCAAAAAATCAGTGATACTCAATCTCCACAGGGATTAATGTTGATTTTACCTATACAAAATCACAATTTAGATGATTTAGCTACAATAAATAAATCAGGACTTTATCTGATTTTAGATAGATTGCAAGATCCTGGAAATATCGGCACCATCATTCGTACAGCTGATGCTATGGGTGTAAAAGCCATCATCTGCCTAAATGGAACAGCCGATATCTATTCTCCAAAAGTAGTTCGTTCTGCGATGGGTTCTTTATTCAATCTCCCTATAATCCCTAAAATTTCTGAACAAGATTTATTATCTTTTTGTCAAAATCATAATTTAACACTTTATGCTACAGCTTTAGATAATAGTGCCAAAGCTTCATGGGATATTTCCTATCCTCAATATTGTGCTATTATTTTAGGCAATGAAGCCAATGGTGTTTCTGATAATTTATTAGACAAATGTAATGCTAAAATATACATTCCGATGAAAGGCGATACTGAATCATTGAACGTGGCAAATGCTGGTTCAATGATTATGTACGAATATTGTCGCCAAAATATTTGACCACAGTAAAAATCAATGCTATAATCTAATAGCTAAAGACATGAGTATGAAAGATAATCGCGTATACTTTTTTGTATATGAGGAAAGTCCGGGCTCCACAGGGCAATGTGCTGGATAACGTCCAGCGAGGGTGACCTCAGGGAAAGTGCTATAGAAACTTAAACCGCCTGTGTATACAGGTAAGGGTGGAAAGGTGCGGTAAGAGCGCACCAGCGTGCAGGTGACTGTACGGCTAGGTAAACCCCACATGGAGCAAGACCGAATAGGGAAGGGATGAAGTGGCCCGCTGAGCCTTCCGGGTTGTGTCGCTAGAGCTTATAGGTAACTATAAGTCCAGATAAATGATTATCACCACGCAAGTGGAACAAAACTCGGCTTATTGATTACTCATGTCTTTAGTGAAAACTGCCTTACTGGCAGTTTTTTTATTTTAACTATTTGATTTTTAAGCTAAATATATTAAAATATATTTAGAAATAAATATTTACATTAATAAAATTTATTTTAATCTAGGATAAAGAAGGAGTTTCTTGTGGATATTAATCAAATGCAAACTATTTTACAATCAAATTTGAAACCTAATCGTTATGCTCATTGTCTTGGGGTAATGGATACTGCCATCATCTTGGCAAAACGATTTGGCGTAGATGAAGAACAAGCTGCTATTGCTGGCTTATTGCACGATTGTGCACGTGAGTTTGCAACCGAAGATTTAATTGCTGAATGTGAAAAACGTCATCTCTATATTACAGATATTGACCGTCAATTACCTATTTTAATGCATGCCCCACTCGGTACTGCTATTGCTAAAGAAAAATATGATGTTCATGATACTGCTATTTTAAAAGCTATCGCTTCTCATACTGTTGGCGGAGCTAATATGTCTAAACTCGATAAAATAGTTTATCTTGCCGATATGATAGAACCTCATCGCAAATATGATGGTTTAGATAAACTTCGTAATCAAGCTATGAGGCAAGACCTTGATACTGTGATGATAAGTGCTTTTGATCAATCCATATTATTTATTATGCGTAAAGGACATACTATTCACCCTTATACAGTAGCTGCGCGTAATGAAATTCTCCTCCAACGAGAATTATAATATGCCCCCAAAAAAGATTAAAACTTCAACAAAAACTACGAATAGAAAAACGAAAAAGCCACTTATCAAACGTATACGATTTGGTCGTTTATTGCTTGTACTCATACTTTTATCTAGTATTGTATATGGCTCATATATTGTAATTTCTGAAATTTATTCTTGGGGTAGTTTTAAATATGCTCAATACCAAGAAGCACATCCTAGCAAACCACAAAAACCACCTATTCCACCGCAATTCACTGATAAACGTTTTGAAAATTACACTAATATTTTATTCATTGGTATAGATGATAAACCTGTTGAAGGTATTGCTGAATCTGGTCGTTATGCAGATGCTCTCATGCTCGTAAGCATGGATCATACTAATGGGGAAATACGTTTCTTATCTCTACCTAGAACAATCAAGACCTCTATAGATGGTCGCAAAGACCCAGAATATCTCAGCTTCACTTATTATTATGGTGGTGCACCTTTGACAGTCAATACTGTTTCCCAATTATTAAATATACCAATAACTCAATATGTAGCTTTAGACCGTAAAAGTATAGCTAAATTTGTAGATACTATTGGTGGAATTAATTTATATGTAGAAAATGATATGGATTATGAAGATCCTATAAGTGGTACTTCTGTCCATCTCACTCAAGGATATCAACATTTAACTGGTGATATGTCTCAACAATATCTCATTTTTCGCAATGATGATTTAGGTGATATTGGTCGTATTCAACGTCAGCAAAAATTTGCCAAAGCTTTATTTGAAAAAATGATGTCCTTGGAAACAATTCCTACATTGCCAACAATTCTTGATATTTGGGAAAATAATATTGATACTAATATTAACATTTTAGATATTTCTAATCTGATAAATTTATTAGATACTCTTAGCACTACAGAAATAAAAATTAAAATGCTTCCAGGTAATCTCACTCCAACTGGCGATTGGGTACCAGATAATGCCCGTGTAGAACAAGAAATAAATAATATGTTCCCTCCAGTTCCAGAAGATACCTCTGAGGAATAACCATAACATAAATAAATTATTATAGAAAGGCAAGTGTTTATATGACCTTAACTTCTCAAGAAAAAAGCCAATTAATAGCAAAAGCTGCTAGCGATAAAAAAGCATTAGATATTATGATTATGAATATGCATGATTTAACTACTACTACTGATTATTTCATCGTATGTAGTGCCACTACAGCAACTCAAGTTCGTGCTATAGCTGACAATATTGAAGATGAAATGACTCAAGCTGGTGAAGAATTCTTGCATAAAGAAGGATATCAAAATGCTGAATGGATATTATTAGACTTTGGAAATTGCGTTGCTCATATCTTCACTGAAGAGGCTCGTCGTTTCTATGGTCTAGAAAGTTTATGGGGCGAAGCTCCTACTGTTGAATATGAAGATTAAACAACGAGGTTAAATAAATATATTGATAGAAAAACAACAAAAAAAATATCAACCAAGTACTGTAGTAACTATGAAAGTCGCACGTGTTGGTGAAATGGGCGCGTTTTTGGATGCCCAAACAGGTAATACTAGTGATGATATTTTGTTGCATAAATTACAACAAACCTCTCCTGTAAAACCTGGCGATAAAGTATCTGTGTTTTTATATAAAGATCCACATGGACGACTTACTGCCAGTATGAGAACTCCTAGAATGCGTGAAGGACAGATTGCTCGTTTAAAAGTAATCAATACTAGCCGTGATGGTGCATTTTTAGATGTCGGTGCTGAACGTGGTATCTTTATGCCATATGCTGGTATGCGAGGAAAATTACAAGTAGGCGAAGTCGTTTGGGCAAAATTATACACAGATAAATCTGGTCGATTAGCTATGACTATGAAGGTTGAAGATGAAATTCGTCGTGCTTCTCGCCCTGCTGACAATGTAAAAGTCGGCGATATGGTTTCTGGCTCTGTTTATAATTTTACAGAACAAGGTGCTTTTATCTTCACAGACGAACGCTTTATCGCTTTTTTAGATAAGCGTGAAATGACTACTAAACCACGTGTTGGACAGACTTTGACTACACGTATTACTTTTATTCGTGATGATGGTCGTATCAATGTTTCTATGCGACCAATCAAAGAAAAAGCTATTAATCTTGATGCTCAAATGCTTTATGATACACTTATGGCTCGAGGTGGCAAAATGCCTTATTGTGATGAAACCGCTTCTGAAGTTATTCGTGAACGCTTTGGTATCAGTAAATCTGCCTTTAAACGTGCATTAGGACATTTAATGAAGGAAGGCAAAGTAGAACAAAAAGATGGTTGGACTTGTTTAATATCACAAGAATAACCTACAAGCTATCTGACATATTTTGCCGGATAGCTTTTTTTGAGCAAGGAAAGGAGAGCATTTTGTGCTTACAATCAAAGAATTTCGCAAAGTATCCTCTATAGAAGAAGCTTATGAATTAAATCAAAAAAAGACTAATCGCATCATTGGCGGTATGTTATGGTTGAAAATGCAAACTGGTAATGTAAATATCGCTATCGATTTATCTGGTTTAAATTTAAATACTATCGAAGAAACTGATACAGAATTTAAAATCGGTGCTATGACAACATTACGCGATTTAGAACTTCATGCTGGTTTAAATCAATATACAAATAACAGCATGAAAGAAGCTATGCGTCATATTGTCGGTGTACAATTTAGAAATCTTGCTACTGTTGGTGGTAGTATCTATGGTCGTTATGGATTTTCTGATGTATTGACTGTATTTATGGCTCTTGATGCTTATGTAGAACTTCATCATGCAGGCATCATTCCTATCAGTGAATTTGCTAAAATGCCTTATGATAATGATGTTTTAGTCAATATCATTGTGAAAAAAACTGCTTTAAATTGTGCATATTTATCACATAGACAGACAAAAACAGATTTTCCTGTATTGGCTGTTGCTGTATCTAAACTTCATGATAAATGGCAAGCTGTAATAGGTGCTACTCCTCATCGTGCAGTAATCATTGCTGACAAAAAAAATATCTTAGGTGAAAAAGTATCACCTGAAACTATTGAAGCATTTGCAAATTATGTAAAAGATAATGTAAAAACAGACTCTAATATTCGTGGTTCTGCACAATATCGCAAACATTTAGCATATGTTTTAGTCAAACGTGCTTTAGTATCTATAGGAGGAAATGCTTAATGATTTTAAATGTATGGCTCAATGGGAAAAAAATCAGTGAAGAAATCTCAGCTGATACATTATTGATAGATTTTGTCCGCAATCATGGCTGTAGTAGCGTAAAACGTGGTTGCGACACTTCAAACTGTGGGCTTTGTACTTTATTTGTTGAAGATAAACCTGTATTATCTTGCTCTATGCTCGCCGCTCGTGTTGATGGCAAGCATATAACTACACTTGAAGGACTCCAAGAAGAAGCTCGTGAATTTGGTGCTTTCATTGCCAATCAAGGTGCAGAACAATGCGGTTTTTGCAATCCAGGTTTCATCATGAATGCCATTGCTTTATTTAGAGAAAATCCTAATCCTTCCAATGAAGAAATTCTTGAATATTTAGCTGGTAATCTCTGCCGTTGTTCTGGTTATGAAGGTCAACTTCGTGGTATTCGTGCCTTTTTAGATTATAAAAATGGTAAAACGGAGGAACAAGCATGACTAATTTAGATAATTTAAAATATGTCAATCAACCTATCATGAAATCTGATGCTATGTCACTTGTTACAGGTAAACCTGTATATCTTGATGACGTTGCACCAAAAGATTGCTTGATTGTAAAAGTTTTACGCAGTCCTCATGCCAATGCTATCATTGAAAATATCAATACAACTATAGCTAGTAAAGTTCCTGGTATCGAAGCTATTTTCACTTATCAAGATGTATCTCAAAAACGCTTCACTATGGCAGGTCAGACTTATCCTGAACCTAGCCCTTATGACCGTTTGATTTTAGATAAACATGTTCGCTATGTTGGTGACCCTGTAGCTATCGTTGCTGGGGAAAATGAACAAGCTGTAGATAAAGCTTTAAAATTAATCAAAGTTCAATATCAAGTTTTAGAACCATTATTAGATTTCCGTAAATCTAAAGATAATAAAATTCTCGTTCATCCTGAAGATACATGGCGTTCTCTTGCTCCTGTCGGTGCAGATAATAAACGCAATCTCTGTGCTTGTGGCTCTGAAGGTGAAGGCGATGTTGATGAAGTATTAAAAAATTGCGATGTTGTAGTTGAAGGAACTTATCATACAAAAGCTTGTCAGCAAGCTATGATGGAACCATTCTGCACATACTGCTACATGGATACTTATAATCGCTTAAATATCATAAGCTCCACACAGATTGTATTCCATGTTCGCCGTATCGTAGCTCACGCTCTTGATATTTCTCAGTCAAAAATTCGTGTAACAAAACCTCGTATTGGTGGCGGTTTTGGTGCAAAACAAACTGTAGTAGCTGAAGTTTTCCCTGCTTTTGTAACTTATAAAACAGGAAAACCTTCCAAAATGATTTTCACTCGTACAGAATGTCAAATAGCTTCTACACCTCGCCATGAAATGGAAGTTTCCGTGCGAATTGGTGCTACAAAAGAAGGTAAAATCCAAGCTATAGATGTATATACACTTTCTAATACTGGTGCTTATGGCGAACATGGCCCAACGACTGTTGGCTTATCTGGTCATAAATCCATTCCACTTTATCGTGGTTTAAAAGCATTTAAATTTGCTTATGATGTAGTATATACAAATGTAATGAGTGCTGGTGCTTATCGTGGCTATGGTGCAACTCAAGGTATCTTCGCTGTAGAAAGTGCTGTTAATGAACTTGCTAGCAAATTAAATATTGACCCTGTAAAACTTCGTGAAATGAACCTTGTCAAAGAAGGCGACGTTATGCCAGCTTATTATGGTGAAACTGCTACAAGCTGTACACTTGACCGCTGTGTAGCTCGCTGTAAAGAAATGATTGGCTGGGACGAAAAATATCCTGCTCGCGATATGGGCAATGGCAAAATCCGCAGTGTTGGTATGGCTATGGCAATGCAAGGCTCTGGTATCACATGTGTTGACGTTGGTTCTGCTACATTAAAATTAAATGATGAAGGAATTTACACTTTATCCATCAGTTCTGCTGATATGGGTACAGGCTGTGATACTATCTTAGCTCAAATAGCAGCAGAAGTATTGATGTGTCCATTAGAAAATATCTCTGTAATCGCAGCTGATACAGATGCAACACCTTATGATTCTGGTTCTTATGCATCTAGTACAACTTATGTAACTGGTAAAGCTGTAGAAAAAACTGCTCTTGGCTTAATCGCTAAAATCAAAGCATTTGGTGCTAATATGCTCAAATGTTCTATTGATGATGTTGATTTTGATGGTAAATCTGTAATCAATATGCATACAAATGAAAGCGTTTCTTTAAATGATATAGCTGTAAGTTCTATGTGCGGTGCAACTCAATCACTTCAACATACTGAATCAAATTCTATGCCATCATCTCCACCACCATTTATGGCTGGCATGGTAGAAATAGAACTTGATAAAGAAACAGGTCATGTAGAAATTCTTGATTACTGTGCTGTAGTTGACTGCGGTACTCCAATCAATCCAAATCTTGCACGTGTACAAACAGAAGGTGGTATCGTTCAAGGTATCGGCATGGCATTATATGAAGATGTAACTTATAACAAAAAAGGTGTTCTCGCTGAAAATTCCTTTATGCAATATAAAGTGCCATCTCGTCTTGATATGGGTAAACTTCGCGTGGAATTTGCTAATAGCTATGAACAATCTGGTCCATTTGGTGCAAAATCTATCGGTGAAATCGTTATCAATACACCTTCACCAGCATTAGCTCATGCGATTTACAATGCTACTGGCGTTTGGTTCAAAGAACTTCCTATCACTAGCGAAAAAATTGCTATGGCTTTATTAAATAAATAAAAATAAGTCATCTATATATAAATTTTTTGAGATTTAAATAGGTTAGATTATATCTAGCCTATTTTTTCTTATATATCCATTAGAAAAATCTTGCAACAATCGCAAAAAATAGGTAAAATATAGTTTATATATTTATAGACGGAAAATTTTTAGGAGGAAAAGTCGCATGCGATTACTCGAAGAGAGAATACAAAAAGATGGTATCGTTAGAGAAGGAAATGTTTTAAAAGTTGATAGCTTTTTAAATCACCAAATGGATATCAAATTATTCCGTGAAATAGGTAAAGAATTTAAACGATTATTCGCTAATGAAGAAATTACAAAAATACTCACTATTGAAGCTTCTGGTATAGGTATTGCTTGCATTGTTGCTGAATTTTTTGATGTACCTGTAGTTTTCGCTAAAAAAAGTAAATCTAAAAATATTGCAGGTGCCGTATATACAAGTAAGGTAGAATCTTTCACTCATAATAAAGTTTATGATGTAATTGTTTCTAAAAAATTCTTAACTAAAGAAGATAAAGTATTATTAATTGATGACTTTTTAGCTAATGGAAATGCTTTAAAAGGTCTTATCGAAATCGTAAAATCCGCTGGTGCTGAACTTATTGGTGCTGGTATCGTCATTGAAAAAGGCTTCCAAAAAGGTGGCGCTGATTTACGCGCTCAAGGTGTTCATTTAGAATCTCTTGCTATTGTTGATTCTATGGACGATGTTACAGGTAAAATTAATTTTAGAGAACAATAATATATGTATTTATTATTAAAATAAAAGCATTTAATAATTAGATTTTTGCTCTAACTATTGAATGCTTTTATTTTATTATTAACGAAAATACTTTAAATCCCTTTATAGAGAAATTTTAGGCTAAAAATAAAAAACTTGCTTAAGTCAAAATGTCAAATTATAATATAATTAGTGATAAAAATTTTTAAAATAAAGGTGATTAATATGAGCAATATAGCTGACTTAATTGAAGATTATATCCTACGTCGTCTGGCGGCTGAGCATAATCGCAAAGTAGAATTAAAACGCTCAGATATTGCCGATGAAATATCTTGTGCTCCCTCACAGATAAGTTATGTACTAAGCACACGTTTTACTCAAGACAAAGGTTTCGTTGTCGAATCTCGTCGTGGTCTTGGTGGCTTTATTCGCATTGGTAGAGTTCCACTACAAGATTTAATTTACCAAGATATATTAGCTAAAATAGATGAAGATATCACTTTAGATGAAGTAAATAATATTATTCATTATTTATTTAAACGAGAATTAATTCAAAAACGTGAAGCAGCATTGCTTTTGCAAACGCTTTCCACTGTATTTGATAAATTAGACGCCAAAGAACGCGTATCTTTTATCAAATCATTAATCATGACTTTGGCTAATTTTAGCTAGATTATTTATAAATAATTTACAAAGGAGGCATTTTTTATGTTATGTGATGAATGCCATAAACATGAAGCTAGTATTTATGTGACTGAAATTACCAGTCAAGGACAAATAGAACATCATCTTTGTGAATTTTGTGCTACAAAATTAGGCCTATTAGCTGAAAAACAAAATGTATTCTCTATAAATGATTTTTTATCTGGAATTTTCAATCATGAACCTAAAACCACTAAACATAGTGATACAAATAATTTAAAAAAACCTCTCATCTGCCCAAGTTGCCATATGAGTTATCAAGATTTTACTAGAACTGGCAAAATAGGTTGCAGTGATTGTTATAAAACTTTTGCCCTTGCTCTAGAACCTTTACTTCGTCGAATTCATGGCTCTAGTACCCATATCGGTAAAATTCCTAATCGCGCTGGTGGCACATTGAGTTTAAAACAAGAAATTTTAAATTTACGCAAACAGATAACTAAATATGTAGAAGCTGAAGAATATGAACAAGCTGCTGTTTTGCGCGACCGCATTAAAGTTTTAGAAAATCAATTACATGCTAAACAAAATTTAGATAAAGGAGTTGACCAAAATGCCTAAATTTACCACTCCTCAATTATCTTGGCTTACTACTTTAGGTAAAGAAGCAGATATTGTTTTAGCAAGCAGAGTTCGCCTCGCTCGTAATTTAAAAAACTTACCATTTCCTAATCGCGCTAATATCAATGATTTAGCTCAAATCAAAGAATTAATCATTCGCTTAATTCCAGCCATAGAAAGTGCTACAGGTCTAAAATTTGACTATCTGGAAATCGATAAATTAACTCATCTTGAACAACAAGTTTTAGTAGAAAAACATCTCATCAGTAAAAAGTTATTGACCAACCCAGAAAATAGATTATTGATTTTGAGCAATGATGCTTCTGTAGCTATCATGGTAAATGAAGATGACCATTTACGCATTCAATGTATGGCTTCAGGCTTAGATTTAAATACACCTTTAGCCAAAGCTTTTGCCATTGATGATGCCATTGAAGCTTATTTAAATATTGCCTTTGATGAAAAAATGGGCTATTTAACAGCTTGCCCTACCAACTTAGGCACAGGTCTTCGTGCTTCTGTCTTACTACATTTACCTGCACTTGTGATGACTCAACAATTATCAAAAATCGTCAACATTTCACCGCAATTAGGCTTAGCTATCCGCAATTTCTTTGGCGAAGATAATGCAGGTAATATTTTCCAAATAGATAATCAATTAACTCTAGGCTTTAAAGAACAAGAATTAATCGATAATCTCAATAGTACCGTAACTGAAATTATCTCTCATGAACGCGAAGCAAGAAAAGCTCTTTTAAATTATTCTCCAGATAAACTCGCTAATCGTGTATGGCGCTCTTTCGGTATTTTAAAATACGCTCGTTTTATCTCGGAAAATGAAATGCTTGATTTAGTAAGTAAAGTGCGCTTAGGCGTTGACCTTGATATCATTGATGAAACAAAACCTGAGCTTTTAAATATCTTATTGTTTGCCAGTCAAAAAAATTATATTCAAAACTTACAACAAAATGAAAATATGACACCTCAAGAAATCGATAAACAACGTGCTCATATCATCAGAAAAATATTGCAAGAATTAGCCCCAGATATATCTATGAGCTGATTTTAATTACAGAAAGGATTTATTTATGCAAGGACGTTTTACTCAATCTGCTATAAAAGTCTTAAAATTAGCTCAATATGAAGCAAAACATTTAAAACATGCTCATGTAGGCACTGAACATATCTTACTTGGTCTATTACACGAAGGTACTAATGTAGCTGCTAAAGCTCTTTCTTCTATAGGTATAGATTTATATACAGTAAGACAAAGAGTTCATGAATTAGTGGAAAAAGAAGATTTTGACGATCTTGAAACTGAAGAAATAGGCTATTCTCCTGAAGCTAAAACTATCATGGAATATGCTGTCGAACAAGCCCAAGCTTTAGGGCATGATTATATTGGCACTGAACATATTTTACTTGGTATCATCTACGATACTGAAAGTATAGCTTGTGAAATTCTCGTCTCTTTAGGCGCTGATTTAGATATTATCCATGATGCTATCTTAGATTTATTAAATGAAGATACTTTAAACGATATGCCTAAATTAAATGTCTTTAATGAAAATAAAGCTCCTAAAAAAGATAATAATACCAAAGATAACAAGCAAAAAAATAATTCTGCTACACCTTTATTAGACAAATATGGTAGAGATTTAAATATATTGGCACAAGAAGAAAAAATCGATCCTGTAATCGGTCGCAATCGTGAAATCGAACGTGTAATTCAAATTTTATCTCGCCGTACTAAAAATAATCCAATTCTCATTGGTGAGCCAGGTGTAGGGAAAACTGCTGTTACAGAAGGATTGGCTCAACGTTTAATCAATGGCAATATTCCTAAAGTCTTAGCTTCTAAACGCATCATTTCCTTAAATATGGCAAGTTTAGTTGCTGGCACTAAATATCGCGGTGATTTTGAAGACAGACTCAAAAAAATCATTGATGAAATCATTGAAAATAAAAATATTATTTTATTCATTGATGAAATGCATACTCTCGTAGGCGCAGGTGCTGCTGAAGGCTCTATGGACGCTGCTAATATTTTAAAACCGGCTCTATCTCGTGGAGAAATTCAGGTAATCGGTGCTACTACTTTAAAAGAATACAAAAAATATATTGAAAAAGACTCTGCCCTTGAACGACGTTTTCAAACTATCATGGTGAATGAACCTAGCGCTGAAGATGCTATCAGCATTTTAAAAGGCATTCGCAATAAATATGAAGAATTTCACTGTGCCAAAATTACAGATGAAGCTATCAAAGCTGCTGTAAAAATATCTCAGCGCTATATCACAGATAGATTTTTACCAGATAAAGCCATTGATTTAATGGACGAAGCAGCTGCTAAGGTTCGCTTAAAAACAGTAAATATCCCTACAAATATTTCACAATTAGAACAAAAAATTCAAGATTTGAAAAAAGCTAAAGAAAAAGCTATTGATAATCAAGATTATGAATTAGCAGCTACTATCCGCGACCAAGAAATACAAATCAAAGAAGAATTAGCTACTGCTAAAACTGCATGGGAAACACAAAATAATGCTCAAATAGCTGTAACTGAAGAAGATATCGCCGATGTCGCTACTCTTTGGACTGGTATCCCTGTAAAAAGATTAGTAGCTAAAGAAGCAGATAGACTTTTGCATATTGAAGATATAATTCATAAACGTGTAGTAGGTCAAAATGAAGGTGTAAACGCTGTAGCTAAAGCCATTCGTCGTGCTAGAGCAGGACTTAAAGACCCAAAACGTCCTATAGGTTCATTTTTATTTTTAGGCCCTACTGGTGTAGGTAAAACAGAATTAGCACGTTCATTGGCAGAAGCTATTTTCGGTGATGAATCCGCCATGATACGCTTTGATATGTCCGAATATATGGAAAAACATACAGTATCTCGTATGCTCGGTGCTCCTCCAGGTTATATCGGCTATGATGAAGGCGGTCTATTAACTGACGCTGTTCGTCGCAAACCGTATGCTGTTATTTTATTAGATGAAATCGAAAAAGCCCACCCAGATATTTTCAATATTCTTCTGCAAGTCTTAGATGATGGTCGCCTAACCGACAGCCAAGGCAGAACTGTTGATTTCAAAAACACAGTCATCATCATGACATCAAATGCAGGTGCCTTTAAATTGCAACCACAAAAGACAAATACCATGGGCTTTGCTGTCAATGAAGATAAACAGATTAAACAAAATGCTAAAAAAATCGTCATGGACGAAGTAAAAAGACAATTCAAGCCAGAATTTCTCAATCGTATTGATGAAATAATCATCTTTGAACCACTAACTGATAAAGAATTGACTCAAATCGTTACTTTATTATTAAATGATGTTCAAAAACGATTAGCTGAAATGGATATTGAATTAATCATCAAAGATGAAGTAAAATCTTATCTCTTAAAACATGGCACTGATACAATTTATGGTGCTAGACCGCTAAAACGTGCAGTTCAACGCTATCTCCAAGACCCACTTGCTGAACAATTATTACAAAAAAATATAAAATCCATGCAAAAAATAATTGTAGATTGCGTTGAGGATAAATTGACTTTTAAAGTTGATGATGTATTGCCTACAGAAAATATCGAAAATCTAACAGATAATTTTGAGGTTACAAATAAATAATGAATAAAGTACAAAAAAATTTTTTAGCTGAAAAATCTTTGATAAAACGCATAAAAAATTTTACTTTAAATTTTTTAATCGCCATTGTTTGGCTAGTAAAATCCATGACAAAATATCTCAAAAAATATTTACACATTAAATCCAAATAATAAAAAAATTACAAGGAAACTTATTATGGCTAAACGCAAAACCTTATATGTATGTCAAGAATGTGGCTATAGTGTTCCTAAATGGCTTGGCAAATGTCCAGGTTGTGGTCAATGGAATACTCTAGTTGAAGAATTAGAAGAAGTTACACCTTCTAATAATCGTGGTTTTAGCCTTAGTACAAATAAAACAAATAGTTCACCTAAACCCATAAAAGAAATTGCTACAGAAGATTTACCTAGATTTAGTGCTGGCTCTGTAGAAATGAACCGCGTTTTAGGTGGAGGTATAATTCCAGGGTCACTTGTCCTCATGGTCGGTGACCCTGGTGTTGGTAAATCCAGTTTGAATTTGCGTATTTGTGCTAATGTAGCTACTACCCATAAAGTTTTATATGTAACAGGTGAAGAAAGTGCTCGTCAAATTCGCATGCGAGCTGATAGATTAAATGCACTTCAAGATAATCTCTTTGTTCTAAGCGAAACAGATTTAGAACGCATTGAACGTCATGTACTTGAAACAAAGCCAGATTTATTAATCATCGACTCCATTCAAACTATTTTTCGCCCTGATGTCCAAAGTGCGCCAGGTAGCGTCAGCCAAGTACGTGAATGTTCTGTAAGCTTACTTCGCATTGCTAAACAAAATAATATCTCCATCTTCATCATTGGTCATGTAACTAAAGACGGCACACTTGCAGGCCCTCGTGTACTTGAACATATCGTTGACACAGTACTTTATTTTGAAGGCGAACGCAATGCTGAATATCGCGTCTTACGTGCTGTAAAAAATCGCTTTGGTAATACTAATGAAATAGGTATTTTTGAAATGCGTGAAACTGGTCTTGTCGATGTTCCTGATGCTTCCAAAATGTTTTTATCTGAAGAAAACAGCAATGAATCTGGTACAGTAATCATACCTGCCCTTGAAGGAACTCGACCTCTTTTAGTAGAAATACAATCTCTAGTAGCTCCTACACCATACGTACCGCCACGTAGGACTTCTGATTCTATAGATATCAAAAAAATTCAATTATTATTAGCAGTCCTAGAAAAACGCGTGCATTTAAATATGGGTACTTGTGATGTATATGTAAAAGTAGCAGGTGGCATAAAAATAGATGACCCAGCTGTCGATTTAGCTCTTTGCTGTGCTATGGCTTCAAGTTTTCGCAATCAAAGTATCAAACCTCAAACTATTATCTTTGGTGAGGTCGGACTTTCTGGCGAAGTACGCTCTGTCAGTCAACCGGATATAAGAGTTCGCGAAGCTATTCGCATGGGCTTTACAAATATCATCTTACCTGCCAAAAACTTAGAACGCCTTGAACATTTTGCTTCAAATGTACAAATCCATGGGGTTCGTTATTTAAGTGAAGCCTTAAAAATTGCACTTAACTAGAGGTTTTATCATGAATATAATAATTCGTCCTATAAAAGAAAATGAAATTCCTTTATTAACCGATTTTTTATATGAAGCAATTTTTCTTGCAGATACTGACCAAATTCCACCTAGAACAATAATTCAAGAACCTAGTTTATGGCGTTATATAAATAATTTTGGTAAAGAAAAAGATGATTATTGTTTTATTGCCCAAGTTGATAATTATATAGTAGGTGCTGTATGGATACGCTGTATTCAAGGATTTGGTCATCTAAATGACAATATTCCTGAACTAGCTATGTCCATATACCCTCAATATCGAAATAAAGGTATTGGTACTTCTTTATTAAAAAACTTTTTAACTTTTTTACGGCAAAAAAATTATACTCAAATATCACTATCCGTGCAAAAGAATAATTATGCTGTAAATATGTACAAAAAATTAGGTTTTAAAATCGTTTCTCAAAATCAATCTGAATATATTATGAGTTTATGATTAAAAAATTATAATTTGATTATAATTTTGCAATCTTAATGGACTTTTGTTCATTATTTTAGTAGAATAAATTTATAACACATTCGTAAAGGGGGTTTATTTTCAACAGTGTTATTAAATAGAGTTTTAAAATTTTTTATAACAGTCTTTGCTGTTATCATCGGGGCAACCTTACTAGAGTTTGCTAGTCCTGTTTTAGCCTATATTATTAGTGCTGAATTTTTACAAATTAACCTCGATATTTTAGATATGACTATGATGAATGCTCTATCTATTCTCATCGGTGGTATTATTGGTGGTTCTATTGGATTTATTTCTTCTTCTTATTGTATAAACAAGTTACGTATCTTCTCTATATGGGTAGAACGTCAGCTCAGTAAAATGCCAACACATGATGTTGTCGCTGGTGTTTTAGGTTTAGCTATCGGTCTTATTCTTGCTAATCTTTTAGGTGTCGCATTCTCTAGAATTCCTTTAATTGGTCCTTACATTCCAATCATTTTCAGTATTGTCTTTGGTTATTTAGGTTTATATATTACCATAAAGAAACGAAAAGATATTATTGCATTATTACCTTCTCGCATTAAAGAAGATGCTAATAAAAATGATGATAATTCATCTGTGGATAAAATAAAGACAGAATTAAACACACCATCATATAAATTACTTGATACAAGTGTTATTATTGATGGTAGAATTGCTGATATCTGCAAAACAGGTTTTATTGAAGGTACTTTATTAATCCCTGTTTTCGTATTGGAAGAATTACAATTTATCGCTGACTCTTCAGATTTACTCAAAAGAACACGCGGTAGACGCGGTCTTGATATCTTAAAACGCATTCAAACAGAATTTGATATGCTTGTAAAAATTGACCATCACGATTATGATGATGTTACAGGTGTTGATTCCAAATTAATCCGTTTAGGACAAGAAATCGGTGCTAAAATCATCACTAACGATTTTAATTTAAATAAAGTCGCTGATTTACAAGGCGTTCAAGTTCTCAATATTAACGAATTAGCTAATGCTATAAAACCAGTAGTTATTCCTGGTGAAACTATGGTAGTAACTGTAGTAAAAGATGGTAAAGAACAAGGGCAAGGTGTTGCTTATTTAGACGACGGTACAATGATTGTTGTTGAAGGTGGTCATAAACATCTCAATGAAACATTAGAAGTTGTTGTTACTTCTGTATTACAGACAGCAGCAGGACGCATGATTTTTGCCAAACCAAAATAAAAACTATGAAAAGACTATGGGGTTTATACTTCGTAGTCTTTTTTTAAGGAGGTATTCTTATGGTTTCTGTTATTTTTCCCGCAGCCGGTCAAGGAAAACGTATGGGACTTGGCTTCAACAAAATTTTCACTGAGCTTTCAGGTAAACCAATCTTAATTCAAACTCTACTTACTTTTTCTCGTTGTGATTGTGTTGATGAATTAATCATTGCTGTCGATATCAACGAGATGGAAATTATTCGCAAAGTCTTAAGTAAAATTCCTAAACTAAAACCTTACAAAATCGTAGCAGGTGGTTCTGAACGTCAATATTCTGTTTATAATGGCTTAATGGCAGTAGACCCTGCTTCTGATATCGTACTTGTTCATGATGCTGCTCGTCCTTTAATTTCTGAAACAGTAATCCAAAATGTAATCAATGAAGTCATGATATCTGGTTCAGCTGTTTGTGCCGTTCCTGTAAAAGATACTACAGCTGAAATCAATGAAATGGGCTTTATCGAACGAGTACCAGATAGAAACAAATTATGGGCAATTCAAACACCACAAGGATTTAAAAAAGAAATTTTAATTGAAGCTCATAAAAAAGCTCAAGAAGATAATTTCTTAGGTACTGATGAAGCTAGCCTTGTTCGTCGCACTAGCCATGCAGTAAAACTCGTTATGGGAGATTATAATAATATCAAAGTTACAACTCCTACAGATTTAGTCATCGCAGAAATGTTATTCGGACAAAAAGTAAAAAATCATGCTAAAATAAAAATCTCTTCATTATTTAATGAAGTCTTCACTAAGGTCTCAAAATAAAAATAATAAATAGAATAGAAAAGAGGTTTAATTATGTCTAGAGTTGGTATAGGCTATGATGTGCATAAATTAGTAACTGACCGCAAACTTATTTTAGGAGGCGTTGATATTCCTCATGAAAAAGGTCTACTTGGTCATTCTGATGCTGATGTATTACTTCATGCAATCTCTGATGCTCTACTTGGTGCTGCTGCCCTTGGTGATATCGGCAAACATTTTCCTGACACAGATGAAAGATTTAAAGGTATCTCTAGCTTAATATTGTTAAAACATGTAGGAGAACTTTTACAAGCTAAAAACTATAAAATCAACAATATCGATGCTACTATTGTTGCTCAACGACCAAAATTATTACCTTTCATTCCTACTATGCAAAAAAATGTGGCTGAAACTTTAAATTTGCCTATTGAAGATGTCAATATTAAAGCTACTACAGAAGAACGTTTGGGCTTTACAGGTAGTGAAGAAGGAATTTCATCTTATGCTGTTTGTAGCATTGATAAATTAAATTTATAAAAAATTAATTTATCCTTATTTCCCTGCTCAAGTGCTTGCCTTTGTATGGTATAATAGAATTTGCTAAATAAATTTCATAATTATCAATTCATATATTTGGAGGTATCACTAATGTCTGAACAAATCAGAGTTAGATTTGCACCAAGTCCTACTGGTCCATTCCATATTGGTGGGGCAAGAAGTGCATTATTCAACTGGTTATTAGCGAAAAAATACACTGATGGAAAATTTGTTTTACGTATTGAAGATACAGATAGAGTTCGCTCTACAAAAGAATCTGAGGAAAATATCAAAGCTGCTTTAAAATGGCTCGGTCTTGATTGGAATGAAGGTATTGATATAGGTGGCGAATATGGTCCTTATCGTCAAACTGAACGTTTAGATATTTATAAAAAATTCACTGATAAATTATTAGCTGAAGGTAAAGCTTATTACTGCTATTGCACAGAAGAAGAAATCGAAGCTGAACGTCAAGCTCTTCGTGCACAAAATAAAATGCCTCTTTATGGTGGCCATTGCCGTAACCTTACACCTGAACAAATCGCAAAATACGAAGCTGAAGGTAGAAAACCTGTTATCCGCTTCCGCACTCCTTGCGACCAATCCGTAAACTTTGATGATATGGTTCGTGGAAAAATGAGCTTTGACTCCAACGGTATCGGTGATTTCGTTATCGTTAAAGCCGATGGTATCCCTGTATATAACTACGCAGTAGTAATCGATGATGCTCTAATGCATATCACTCATGTAATCCGTGCAGAAGAACATTTATCCAACACTCCTCGTCAGGTAGTTTTATATGAAGCACTTGGCTTCCCTGTACCAAAATTTGGTCATATTTCTCTTATCTTAGGTAAAGACCATACAAAAATGAGTAAACGTCACGGTGCAACTTCCGTTGAACAATATAAAAACCTCGGATATTTACCAGAAGCAATCGTTAACTTCTTAGCACTTTTAGGCTGGGCTCCTCAAAGTGAACAAGAAATCTTCTCCATTGATGAATTAATCAAAGAATTCTCTATGGACCATGTAGCTAAAAATCCAGCTGTATTCGATATCGACAAATTAAACTGGATCAACGCTCAATACATGAAAAAAATCCCTGCTTCTCAAATCACACAGATGGCTATTCCTCATCTCATCGAAAAAGGCTATATCTCTGATACTCCAGATGAACAAGAAATGGCTAGATTAAATCGCTTCACAGAAGTTATTCGCGATCATTTGAGTTTTGCTGCTCAATATGTAGATTTCGCTGACCTCTATTATAAAGATGATTTCACAGTAGAAGATGATGAATGTAAAGCTGTTCTTGAAGAAGAAACTGCAACTGAAGTTATCACTATGTTTAAAGATAAATTAGCTGAGCTTACAGAATTCACAGCTGAAAATATCCAACCAATTTTCAAACAAATCATGAAAGACTTCAAAGCTAATAAAGGTATAAAATTAGGCGGAAAATCCGTTTATATGCCTATTCGTATTGCTTTAACTGGTCAAATGCATGGCCCTGACCTTGCTGGTCTTGTAGAAGTTTTAGGCTATGAACGTGCAGCAAAACGCATTGAACGCACTTTAGCTTAAATCTAATTAAAATTTATAAAGAAATAATCCATATAACCCAGCTATTTTTGGCTGGGTTATACGTTATAACGGTGAGCATTATGAACTTATTATCAACTTTAAAAAAAGATATTCGTGTTGTATTTGAGCGTGACCCTGCTGCCAAAAGTATATTTGAAGTTCTCTTATGTTATCCTGGTTTGCATGCTATTTGGCTTTACCGCTTAAGTCATTATTTCTACAAAAAAAATTGGGTAGTCATTCCTCGTTTAATCTCTCATTTAGGTAGATTTTTGACAGGAATTGAAATCCACCCTGGTGCACAAATAGGCCCTGGTTTATTCATTGACCATGGTTCCGGTATCGTCATTGGCGAAACAACTATTATCGGTAAAAATGTTACCTTATACCAAGGAGTTACTTTGGGTGGTACAGGCAAAGAAAAAGGGAAACGCCACCCTACTATTGGTAATAATGTCGTAGTGGCTTGTGGTGCTAAAGTTTTAGGCTCATTCACTGTAGGCGACCATGCCAAAATTGGTGCTGGCTCTGTCGTAGTAAAACCAGTACCAGCATATGCTACTGTTGTAGGTATTCCGGGTAGAGTCATTTTAATCAAAGGTGAAAAAACACAAGTTGAAGAAAAACCAATTTCTCCAAAAATGCGTGAATTAGCCGAAGAACTCGATGTCGATTTATCTCATGATAAATTACCAGACCCTGAATTAGATATGATTAAAACACTTTCTCATCGTATTTCTGATTTACAATTACAATTAGAAAAACTAAAAAAAGAATTGGAGGATTCCAAGAATAATCATGCTTAAAGTTTATAATACTCTAACAAAACAAAAAGAAGAATTTAAACCACTAAAAGAGGGACAAGTAAGCATTTATGTTTGCGGTGTTACACCATACAATCACCCTCATATTGGTAATGCTCGCCCATTCGTTACTTGGGACGTAATCAAACGCTATTTCACTCATCTTGGCTATAAAGTAAAACATATCCAAAACTTTACTGATGTAGATGATAAAATCATCCGCACTGCTAACCAAGAAGGTGTAAATTGGAGCGATATCTCCACAAGATATATCAATTCTTATTTTGAAGTAATGGATAAACTTCATGTAAAACATGCTGATACTTATCCTAAAGTATCTCAAACTATTCCAGAAATCATTGACATGATATCTGTACTCATTGATAAAGGCTATGCTTATGAATTAAATGGCGATGTTTATTTCAGCGTAGAAAAATTCAAAGGTTATGGTAAATTAAGTGGCCGTAAACTTGAAGATATGATAGCTGGTGCTCGCATTGAAGTCAATGAAAGCAAACACAATCCTATGGATTTTGCTCTTTGGAAAGCAGCAAAACCAGGTGAACCATTCTGGGAAAGTCCATGGGGTAATGGTCGTCCTGGCTGGCATATTGAATGTTCTACTATGTCTTTAAAATATCTTGGTAAAACATTCGATTTCCATGGTGGCGGTAGCGATTTAATCTTCCCTCATCATGAAAATGAAATTGCTCAATCTCAAGCTTATTGTGGTGATGACCATAGCTTTGCTCGCTATTGGCTCCATAATGGATTTATCACAATCAATCAGGAAAAAATGAGTAAATCTCTCGGCAATTTCTTCACTGTAAAAGAAATCCTTGATAAATACCCAGCAGAAGTACTTCGTTTCTTCATCGTATCCACTCATTATCGTAGCCCACTTGATTTCAGTGATGCTCGTCTTGATGAGGCTACAACTAGCTTAAACCGTTTAAAAAATGCTCTTGATAATCTCAAAGAATTAGCTAAAAACACAACCGATGCTACATCTGGTGAAGAACTTATCGCTAAAGCAAAACAGTGCAAACAAAATTTCTTTGAAGCTATGGACGATGATTTCAACACAGCTCTTGCTATTGCAAATATGTTTGACCTTTCTAAAGAAATCAATATCTACTACAATGAAGTAACTTCCGGTAAAGTAGCTTGCAGTAAAGTAGCTGTTGATACTGCTCTTGATGTATTCAGTGAAATGGCTGATATCATTGGTATTTTAGAAGACGACGATAACTCCGCTGATGATGGACTTGTGGATAATCTCATGAATTTAATCATTGATATTCGTCAAAATGCTCGTAAAAATAAAGATTGGGCAACTGCTGATAAAATCCGTGATGAACTTAAAAATATTGGTATTACATTAGAAGATTCTCCTACTGGTGTTCGCTGGAAAAAATAATGAAATTCAAACAATATCAATATTTAAAACAACATCTTTTTGAATTTACAGCACCTGATGAATTAAAAAATCGTTATGAAGATATACCTACGCGCAATCTATCTCCGCTTGTTTTAGCCTATGTAGGTGATGCTTATTATCATCTTTATATACGCACAAGATTACTTAATTTTGAACAATCTCGCGTACATCTTTTGAATGATTTCAGTATGAAATTAGTTTCAGCTACGCTTCAAGCACAAGCTTATAAAGCTATCAAAGATGATTTAACTGAAGATGAAGCATATGTCTTCAAGCGTGGAAAAAATGCTAAATCGCACGCTCCACGTGTGGCTTCAGTCCATGATTATCATATAAGCACAGGATTTGAAGCAGTTTTAGGTTATTTATATCTCAATAAAGATTTTATTCGCTTAGATGAACTTTGTGAAAAATCTTTTATTGCTGTAGCTCAAAATTTATCCCAACAGGAATAATAAATAAAAATAAAGGTATCTTTCTTAATTGAAAGTACCTTTATTTTTTATAAATAGATATCATATCTTTATCATTGAAAAATTTTATTTTTTTAGTATAATATAGTTTATATGTGCCCATAGTCTAATGGATAGAACGTTGACCTCCGGAGTCAAAAATACAGGTTCGATTCCTGTTGGGCACACCAATTTTAAGTATCAGCACAGAAAAATCTGTGCTTTTTATTTTAATCTCATTAAATTAAGGAAGTGTTTCTGTTGGATATAAAATGCCCAGTCTGTCGTAGAAAACTTGGTCATGTAGCAAGACCAGAAGCCAAAGGTCGCTTTTTTTGCACTGCTTGTGATTTATGGGTTGCCTTCACTAAAAAAGATGCCAAAATTTCCTATCGCTTGCAACGACCTGGAAGATAAATTCCTCAAAATTAATCTTGAAAAGCACTTCAATTATTAGTATAATGAAGTTTGGCTATGAGGCATATACATATATTTATCTAACTCATAGTTTATTGTATCCGCCTTTTGGCGGTGTTTTATTTTATATTGGAGATGATTTTATGATTAGTACCTCTATCCATCGTGTTAATTTTTATGATACTGATGCTATGGCTGTCGTACATCATTCTAACTACATACGTTGGTTTGAAATTGGCCGTGTTAATTTCTTACGTGAAATCGGTATCACACTTGGCGAAATGATGGAAGATGGCTATGTTTTTCCTATCACCGAAGTGAAATGTAAATATATAGCTTCAGGTAAATTTGATGATGTTTTACGCATAGAAACTACACCTGTAGCTTTAACCAAAGTAAAAATGGAATTCAGCTATAAAATCTATCGCGATTGTGATAATACTTTATTAGTTGAAGGTTTCACTCAAAATGTATTCACAAGCAAAGCTACTGGTCATATAACTCGTTTGCCTGAAAAATACTATACAAAAATGCAAAATGCTTTAAAATAATAACAATAAGGAGCAACAGTAATGGATAGCAATTCACCTATAGGTGTTTTTGATTCTGGTCTTGGAGGCCTCACAGTATTAAAAGAACTAAGACGCCTTTTACCTCATGAAAATTTTATATTTGTCGGAGATTCAGCTCGTGCCCCATATGGTTCACGCACTCCTGAAGAAATCATTTCTTTTCTACAACAATTTATGGATTATTTCCAATCTCGTGGCGTAAAAATGGCAGTTTGTGCTTGCAATACTATGACATCTTATGGTTATCCAGTAATTAAAGACAAAACTTCTTTTGCTTTAGTTCCTATGAACCCAGCTATCATTCCTGCTGTTAAAGCTTCTGCAAATAAACATATCGGTGTTATCGCTACAGAAGCTACTATCAAAAAAGGCATGCATAAACAAGCAGCTTCTAACCTTGATCCACAGATAAAGGTTTTTGGTGTAGGTTGCCCAAAATTTGTACCATTGATTGAAACAGGTCATATTCATGATGATGCTATTGATGAAGCTGTACAAGAATATGCAGACAAATTTAAAACTAGCGATATTCACTCTTTGATTTTAGGTTGTACACATTATCCTATCATCAGTGAAGTTTTAACAAAACATTTTGGCAAAGATGTTGCTTTAATCAATCCAGCCTTAGAAACAGCTAAAGATGCTGCTACTATACTTACAAAAAATAATTTACTCAATACACAAGAACAATCTGGTTCTCTTGAATTACGCTTTTCTGCCAAACAGAATAATTCTGAAAAAATGGCTGAAATTATTTTAGGTAGTGATATTCCACCTATTACAGATGTAGATTTAACTACATTTGCAAAATAACACAATTGGGGGCATTGATGTGGATTTTATTATCACAATTATTCTATGGATTTTAATTATTTTATTCTTACTCAATGAAGTAATCATTCGTGTTGTTGGTGATGCTATTGTCAACATGAAAGCTAGCGAACATACACCATTTACTGTTGATGAAATCACTCAAGACAGTATTTCACTTAGCACTACTATCAATGTTGCCAATGAAGGTAAACAATGTGCTACAATCATGGACTGTTACGTTCGTCAACTTTTACCATATGAACAATTCGATGGTGTAAAAGTTGAAGCAAAAGCTGAATTAAAAGGCGTTCCTCGTGAAGATGATTATTTTGAAGCTGTATTAATTCAGAAAAAAGAAAGCATTGACATTGTTATTCGCGTTAAATTAATTGACCGCAAAAACAATGATATCAAACAAACACTTACTCATATGGTTGATTTACCACTTGATATCGTTTATCAGCATGCTGCACGTTACCCATGGAAAATCTCCAAAGAAACAATCGTGCTTACATCTGAAGAAATTGCTAAATTAGCAGATATCAAGCTTGCAGATTAATTTATAAGAACTTGTTAATATTTTAAATTTATAACTGTAAAAAAGGAAGGTAAATCATGTCTGAAGTTAAAATTATACCCATTCCGACTCGTATTCTAACAAAAAAAGATGATATTGTAGATACTATCGAAAAATATACAAAAGATAAAATTGGTCCTGATGATGTCATCACTGTAGCTGAAAGCGTTGTAGCTATCACTCAAGGATTATACATTCGTCCTGAAGACCTCAAAATTTCTCATATGGCTCAATTTTGTTGCCGTTTCATTCCAGATTATGGTAGTCTTGCAACTCCTCATGGTATGGAATCATTAATGATTAAAGAAGGTCATTTTCGTGTAGCTGCTGGCTTATTCATCGGTTTCTTAGCAAAATTAGTAGGTAAATCTGGTGTATTCTATCAAATCGCTGGCCGTCAAACAGCTCTTATCGATGATGTAACTGGCACAATGCCACCATTTGATAAATCTATCGTTTATGGCCCTGAAAACACAAAAGAAGTAGTTAATAATTTAAAATCTCGCCTTAACTGCTTTGGTGCTGTAATCGCCGATGTTAACGACTTAAAACGTTCTCGTATCGTAGATGTAACAGATGGCTGTAATGGTCAAATGGTTGCTAAATTACTTATCGATAATCCATTTGGTAACGCATCTCAAAAAACACCAATTGCTATAATTAAAAACTTTAAACAATATCAAGAACAAAATTCTTAATTCAATTATATATAGACAAAATAAAAAGATGTTTTCGAAAGAAAACATCTTTTTTATTTATTGTCTATCAAAGTTTTTATAGTAATCTCTGAAAATTTTTCTTCAATTATATTTTGAAAATTAGTATAAAATTTTCTTATCGAACAATTATCAACAGCATCTCTACTGCAATAATTATCTTCTTCTAAACAACGATTTACATACATCGTTGGTTCCATTACTTTAACTATTTCTAATAAAGATATCTCTTCTGGCTTTTTAGCCAATAAAAAACCACCATATACACCCGAACGACGTTCTATCAACTCAGCAGCTACTAAACTGCGTGTTATTTTCAATACATATTTTTGAGGAATTTTCATCGTCATAGAGATATCTTTTGAAGATACTACTTCGCCATCTCTATTAGCTAATGCTAAAATAATTCTAATAGCATAGTCTGTTGTAATATTCAACTGCATCGCTTTCTATTTCTCCTTATATAACTCTATATAACTACTTCAAGTTAGTTTATCAGTAAAATATTTTATCTAAAAATTTAACTATAAATCAATATCTAAAAAGCTGTTTTTATTATATTTTAATTATATTTCAAGTCATTAAAAAAACTAATATAAAAAGACCCCACAAGAAGTGGAGCCTTTTCATATTTAAAATTAAAAGTAAAATTATTTAGCAGCAAAGAATTTTTTTGCAACTTCAGCATCGAGGTTGTAAAGTAAAACATCTTCGTCAGTTGGGTTAGCAACACCAAGTTCTTTAAGAGTTTTAACAGTACGTTTTTTGAAGAATTCTTCAGCAACAGCTGGGAAGAGAGCATAAGATAATACATCTTCTTCGCTAGCGTTAGGGAAGCCTTTAGCTGCAAGTTCTGCTTTGAATTTATCCATACCTGGTTCGAGAAGGTCTGCTGGACGGCAAGTAACCAAGTCTTCTTCTTTAATGCCGCATTTTTCAAGAACTTCTGGGTTAACAGGCTGTGGAGTACGACCGAATTCACCACGAGCAAGTTTTTTGAATTCGTCTGGAACCATTTTATAACGTTCGCCAGTCATAACGTTGAATGTAGCCATAGTACCTACAATCTGGCTAGAAGGAGTAACGAGTGGTGGGTAACCAAGGTCAGCACGAACGCGTGGCATTTCATCAAGAAGATCTTGATATTTATCAGCCATGCCCATTTCTTTTAACTGATTAACAAGGTTGGATAACATACCACCTGGAATCTGGAAGTCAAGAACGTTAGGGTTAACATCGAAGTAACCTTTTAAACCAAATTCGTCAATGATTTCTTTTTTAACACCGAGGAAGTGTTTAGCGATTGGAGTCATAGCCTGACGGTCAAGACCTGTATCATATTCAGTACCTTCAAGTGCAGCAACCATAGTTTCTGTACAAGGCTGAGAAGTATCCATAGCGAATGGAGAAAGTGCACAGTCAATTACATCTACACCAGCTTCGATAGCTTTCATGTAAGCCATGGAACCAAAACCGCTAGTATAGTGAGTGTGTAACTGAATAGGAAGTTTTGTGGATGCTTTTAATTCTTTAACGAGTTCATAAGCATCATATGGTTTTAATAAACCAGACATATCTTTAATGCAGATGGAATCAACGCCCATAGCATCAAGTTCTTTAGCTAATTTACCAAATTCAGCAATAGTGTGAGGACCGCCAACTGTGTAAACTAAGCAACCTTGAACTTCTACAGAATGTTCAACTTCAGCTTTAGCTTCTTTAGCAGCTTCTACAGCTGTTTTGAGGTTACGAGTATCATTGAGAGCATCAAAGATACGGAATACACCAATACCATGTTGAGCAGCTTTTTTAACGAAAGCACGAACAACATCATCTGGATATTGGTAGTAACCTAAAAGGTTCTGACCACGAAGCAACATCTGAATAGGAGTTTTAAGATGAGCTTTTAATGTGTCAAGACGTTCCCATGGATCTTCATCAAGGAAACGAAGGCAGCTATCAAATGTAGCTCCGCCCCAAGCTTCTAAAGATTTGTAGCCAATAGCATCGAGAGCTTCGAGCTGTGGAAGCATCTGGGAAAGACGCATACGTGTAGCAAGCAAGGACTGATGGCCATCGCGTAATACTGTTTCAGTAATTTTTACTTTTGCCATAATAAAATAAACACTCCTTCATATATATGCAATTGACAATTCACATATCTATGTGATTTTAAGACATAATGACACTACCTATATTAATTTATAACATAGGATTTAAATATCTATCTTAGAGGTTGTTGCCCCAACCTTTTATATTCATACGCTCTTAAATTAAGAGCATTATGTTATACCAAAGTCATACAACACATATAATATTAATTATATCTATTATATCATATTTTAAGTTTTTATAAAGTATTCTCACAAATAAATCTTTCATACTTATTACTTATGAAATACCCAAAAATTAACCTATGTACAATATAAAAAATAGAACATAACATTCTATTTACAGTATAGGTATTAATAAAACTATTGTCAATGACTTTATGTGATTTTTTTAACATATTTAATGTTATCATAAATTTTATTTATGATAATGAGATTTTATACAGCTTCTAATAAATAATTAATTACTTTTTTGCTTTTCTACTATATCTTTTAGCCACTTGGGCATATCTAATCCATAAATGCATACAAAACAATAAACGGTAATATATGTGTCAATCAAACTATCATGAGCTTTTCCTAAATTTGGACATCTATAATACTGCGCGCAAGATTTCAGGCTAGGCATATTATTATCATTGCTATAAACTCGTGAAAAAGATTTTTGTAAATCATAGATAATAGTATTTTTACCTACAAAAATTTTATCTTTTTTCATAAAGCGCAAATCATTTTCAATGCCATAGCCAATGACCATATCTGCATGTTTAAATAAATTTTTTATTGTTGCTTGATGAGCATTTATCGTAAAACAATCTTTTACCATTTCTGGTGTTATATGGTGTATAGCTTCTGTATCTTTCCACGATTTACATTTTCGTGGCTTTATATATTCATTGAATACCACACCTTTATATAAATCCACAATACTAAATTGCAAAATTTCATCATATCTAGTATTGCCACCAGTCATTTCTAAATCAAAAAATAATATAGAGGGATTTGTTTCTACTGATGCAATATATTCTTGTTTAAAAAACAAATTTTACACATCCTAAATCTCTAAAAATTATACTTTTACTATTCCTTCTTTTTATATAAGATTATTGCCAAAATTAAACCTATAGTCAAAATAACAGTTTCAAATACTACTATACCGCTCCAACCATAATTACTTAAAAAAGTACCGCCAATTGTACCAAATGTACTAGCGCCAATATAGTAAAATAGCATATACATCGCAGAAACTTGCGCTTTATCATTTTGACAACTCTGCGGTGCCCACGCACAAGCATTTGAATGCACACCAAAAAAGCCATAAGTAAATATAGCAAGACCTATTATCTTCACGATTAAAGGCATAAATAAAGTCAATAAAATACCAACTAATTGAATAATAACAGAAATCACGATTATTATTCCATGACCATAATGGTCAGATAATGTTCCCATAACGGCTGAACTTACTGAACCTACTAAATAAAGCACAAAGATAAAGCCAATTATAGTTTGGCTCAAATTATAAGGTTCTGCCATCAATACATAAGAAATAAAATTATACGTACATACAAAACAGCCCATAACACAAAAAGCTATTAAATATATCATAATTATTTTCTTATTTTGCAATAAACTCAAAAAATCTTTCCATTGTATTTTAATTTTACCATGTTCGATTTTTTTATTTAAAGATGGTGGCAAGAAAATCCACATCATGATTGCACTCAATAAATATAATATACCGGCAATCATCAAGCCCATTCTCCATGAAGCTACATCTGTTAAGGTACTGATTAAAATACGACCAACTAGACCGCCAAGAGGCGTTGCTGCTACATAAACACCAATAGCAGCACCGATTATTTTAGGATTGAATTCCTCATTTATATAAGCTACAGCTAAAGAAGGAAAACCTGCCAATAAAATCCCCTGTACAAAACGCAAAGCCAAAATCAATGCAAATTCTTCTGTAATTGACATCAACAATATCAATATAGAAGAAATCCCCAAAGCGATTACCATGACTTTTTTACGTTCCAAATGTTTTGAAATACTAGCTATCAACAACATTGAAAAAGCCATACCAATTGTGCCAAAAGACATGGATAAACTTGCTTGTGTCGGAGTCAAGTTAAAATCTTGTGCCAAAATAGGTATAACTGGTTGCAAACAATACTCTGCCCCAAATGCTGCCAAACTACCAAAAAACATCATGATTAATGCACAGGTATATTCTCTAGTACCTTTATCTATTAATCTTGCCATCTTCAAGACCTCTTTTATTTATTTTTCATCAAATTAATTCACGGACAGACTTTATCAATCATAATATTCAACACTTCAATATCTGTTGATTTCATTCCTTCTCGACCAATATATCCTACCGCTCTAATAGTTTTTTCTAAATCATCTTTTACAATACCTTCATCAGCATGGAATACATCATCATGCATACTCATTGTATGAGCTAAAAGTGCTGCATCTAATGCTGAGGAAATTTTCGCTGCGCAAGAAGGTTTTGCCCCATCACAGATAATACCACTTGTATTAGCTAAAGTATTAATGATAGTATTAGCAATCTGATTAAAATTACCACCTAACATATAAGTAATAGCTGCACCACAAGCATAACCTGCACTTACTGCACCACAAAAAGCAGATAATTTTCCTATATATTTCTTTTGATGAATAGCTAATAAATTACTTACAAGCAACGCTCTATATAATTTTTCTTGAGAAATCTTATATTCATCTGCATAAACTACTAAAGGAATTGTTACAGTCATTCCCTGATTACCACTTCCTGAATTGATTACTACAGGCAATGAACAACCACTCATACGAGCATCAGAACCAGCTGCTGCCATAGCTCTAGCTCGAACAGGTAAACAATCACCATATAAAGCTAATAAATTAAGCCCTACGTTAGCACCAAAATTATTTTTTATACCTTCTCTCGCAATAGCCATATTACAATTTATCTGTCTTGATAATATATCTTTTACATCTTCTAAATTTACAGTATCAGCAAATTCAATAATATCTTTTACATTTAATAAATTTCTATCCGCTTCGATTTTATCAGCTTGATTATCTATTTTATTCACTTTATCATATAATACTTCATCATCTTTTACTATTCTTATGATATTAGTATGATAATCAGATACAATAACTTGAGCTTTATGTTCATTTGCTACTACTGTTATATCTATATATAGATTGTCTGTATTTTCCACTAAATCACAACTACAGATTTTAGCTTTTAATAACTCTCTTAATTTTACTCTATCTTCATCAGTTACAGATTCTAAAACTTCTAATTGCATATCAGCATTACCACCGATAATACCGAGTAGCGCTGCAGTATCAATGCCCTTTAAATCGCCAGAATTTGGAACTGTTACACCTTTTACATTTTTAATAATATTACCACTACATTTTACTATTACTTTTTGCGGAAATGTTCCCAAAATTTCACGAGCTTTAGCACCAGCATAAGCTATAGCAATAGGTTCAGTACATCCCAAAGCTGGCACTAATTCCTCTTTTAAAATATTTATATAATTATCGTATATTTTCTGCTCCATCGTATTACGCCAACCTTTCTATTAAAAAATTAATTATATCCTCTATAAAAAAAATATCGCAAAATAAGCAAAAAGGCAATATATTACAAGAAATTTATAATATATCACCTCTTTGACAAATTCACATACTAATTTTTATTTATTTCATTATATATATTTTCATCTAAATTACCTAATCTTTTATCAATAATCAAAGCATTCGTTACTGAGCCAGATACATTCAACATAGTTCTAGCCATATCAATCAATGGATCTATAGCCAAAATTGGGCCAATCAAACTAAAAGAAGACGCCATACCTACGCCAGATAAACCTACAGAGGCTGCCATTGTAGCAGTTCCTGGAATACCTGCTATACCAAGTGAACCTAATGTTACTACGATGATCGTCATGACGATCATGCTAAAATCCATAGCTGTTCCTGTCAAATGGCATACATAGACAATTAATAGTGAAGGAAAAATTCCTGCACAACCTTGCATACCTGCCGTTGTACCAAAACCAGCTACAAAACTTGCTGTTGCTTGATTTACGCCTAATTTTTGCGTCAAAGTTTCAATCGTAACAGGCAAGCACCCTACACTAGAACGAGAAGTAAAGGCTAAAATAAGCAGGGCTAATGATTTTTTCATGTACACAATAGGATTTATGCCATTTACACTCAATGCTATCAACTGAATAATAAACTGTGCAATAATCGCTAAATACAATACAAAAATAAAATGTACTACACTTAAAATACTATCTAAGCCTTTTTGCGCAATAGTATTAGCTAATAGTGCAATTACTGCCCATGGCATATAATCTAAAATCAAAAGCGCCATATTCATCAAAGCTTTATGCAAACCATTGACTAATTTGCGCATAAATTCCTCAACTTTTGGCTCATCAGCTTTTATCCACCAAATAGCTCTACCTAAAAAAGCTCCAAAAATAACCATACCAATGATATTATTTTTTACCATAGCATCAACTAAATTTCCTGGTATCAGCCCTCTAAGTGTAGTTGCCACAGAAACAATTTCTTTCGCTTTTGCCTCTGTTGCTACATTTGTCAGAGCATCGCCACCAACATTGAAGAAAATACCAAACGCTATACCTACTATAGAAGCTACAGCTACCATAGACATTGTAACTAAAATAGTTTTCTTCACTAAACGGCTCATTTTTTGCTCAGATTTCATATTCACAATGACATGAGCGATAGAAACTATTACCAGTGGTACTACTATCATTTTGATTAAATCAATATAACCATTGCCAAATAATTGTAACCAATTCGTTGTTTCTTTAATAAAAGTAATCTTCATTGGGTCATTAGGAAAACCTGCCATATACTGCATGAGTATACCTAAAATACAGCCAAGACCCATACCAATTAATACCACTAAGGAAAAATCCATTTTACGTTTGCGATAGAGATAATGAATAATGCCAAAGAAAATACATAATAAAATCAAAAATCCTACCGTATATATATCACTTATCATCAAAAATGATTGCCAAAAATCGCCATTCATAATCATACCACCTTTCATACTATTTCTATATGATTTATTATAATAACATATAATATAGAAAATTGACAATAACTTTAAATATTCATTTTTTTATTTCTTTACGATATAATATAGATTATCTAATTTTATATAAAAGGGTGATATGATGTTATATTTTGACAGCGATTATTTAGAAGGAGCACATTCCTCTATTTTAGAAAAACTTGTAACTACTAACTTTGAACAAACTCCTGGTTATGGCAATGATACATATTGCGAATCTGCTCGCGAAAAAATCCGTCAAGCTTGCAACTGTCCTGAAGCACAAGTTCATTTTCTCGTTGGCGGTACACAGACAAATGCTACTGTAATCGATGGTTTATTAAAATCATACGAAGGTGTCATCGGCGTAGATAGCGCTCATATCGAACTTCATGAAGCTGGTGCTATTGAATTTGGTGGACATAAAGTCATCACTTTGCCACAAGAAGAAGGTAAACTCAAAGCTAGTGAAGTAGAAAAATATCTCACTAAATTTTATGGTGATGAAAGTTTTGAACATATGACTATTCCTGGAGCTGTATATATCTCCCACCCTACTGAATGGGGTACTTTATATACTAAACAAGAATTAGCTGATTTATCTGCTATCTGCCACAAATACAATCTACCGTTATTTTTAGATGGCGCTAGACTTGGCTATGGTCTTGCTTCTTTAAATACTGATGTTACTATGCAAGATATCGCTAAATATTGTGATGTATTTTATATTGGTGGTACAAAAGTTGGTGCATTATTCGGCGAAGCAGTAGTAATCACAAAACCAAATTTAATACCTCATTTCTTCACTATCATCAAACAACATGGCGCATTACTTGCTAAAGGTAGATTGCTCGGCATTCAATTTGATACTTTATTTACCGATAATCTCTATCTTAAAATCGCTAAAAATGCCATTGAAAAAGCTGAACAATTAAAAGCTATCTTCAAAGAAAAAAATTATAAATTCTTTTTAGAAACAGATACTAATCAACAATTCATCATTTTAGAAGATACTAAATTAAAAGAACTCCGCCAAAAAATCAGCTGTAGTTTCTGGGAAAAATATGACGATACACATACAGTAGTGCGTTTTGCTACTAGCTGGGCAACACCACAATCATCTATTGATACATTAAAAGAAATTTTATAAAAATCTTCATAAAAAATAAAAGACTCTATCCTAGTAAAATTTTACTTAGATAGAGCTTTTTTATTTAACAGTTTTAATTATTCGCCATTTGTTTTCTAATTTTCATTGGTGTATCTTCAAAATGTTTTTTAAACATCTTCCTAAATAATTTATAGTTTGTAAAACCATGTTTTTCTAATATTTCATATAAAGGCATATTTGTTTCAATTAAATCATGATATATATAGGCTAATCTCAATTCATTTTGATATTCCAAAAAAGTTATCCCCATATATTTTTTAAAGAACCTACAAAAAGATTTAGGCTGAAAAATCGCTACTTTGGCTATTTCCTCTAAAGAAATATTGCGTTTATAATTCATGGAAATATATTGTAATATTAAATTCAAACGCTCTAAATTTTTGTTCTTTTGCTTTAAATTTAAAGAGAACAATTTTATTCTAAAATTTCTATTTAAATGCAATATCAATTGCAACAATAAAATATTAAAATTTAACCTAAATTCTTCATTTCTTTCATCATTAACTTTTTGCATAGATAATAAATAATTTTTCAATTTATTAACGTTTTCATCATTATCCATCTTATCATTCACAGCAAATACATATTGTTCTACATCTGGCAAATAATTTTGCACAAATTCTATAGGAATTTGCAATAAAATAGCCTTATTTTTGCAACTACATCTAGTGGAGTGAATTTCATTTATATTTATCAATATGCATTGCCCAGCTTTTAACAATAATGATTTATTATCTATATTTACTAATAATTCGCCTTCCAATAAGTAAATAATCTCTATAGCTCTATGCCAATGATTAGGAACATAACTGCCCTTATCTATTGATGTATAGAATTTTACATTCATTTCCTTTGATATATCAATGATTTCATATATATTATCACTTTTTAATAATCTCATTTTCAGATTTTGGCGAATATCGACCTATTTTTTGGTAGATATCTCACCTGTTCACTCCTTATTTCTCTATGATATATTATAGTCATAATATTTATATATCATTCATGTACATGAAAATCAACCCCTTTATTATCAGTGAATTATTCTGAAAATAATTAATAAAAAATTTTTTAAGAAGGGATTTTATATGGCACAACAATATTCATTAAATTTTAAAAAATTATCTGAACGATTAGCCTATGGCTTTGGCGATTTTGGTTGTAATATCATCTATACAGCAATGTCTGCATTTTTATTATTCTACTATACTGATTATGCAGGAGTAAGTGCATTTGCGGTCGGTACTATCATGATGGTTTCACGTTTATTTGATGGTGTAAGTGATATCATCATGGGTGTTATTGTCGATAGAACTAAATCTAAATATGGTAAAGCTAGACCATGGATACTGCGCATGTGTATTCCTTTTGCTATATCTGGAGTTTTACTATTTTCCGTTCCTACTTCATGGGCAGAAACGCCTAAATTAATTTATGTATTCATTACATATAATCTAGTTTCTACTGTTGTTTATACTGCTATCAATGTTCCTTATTCTGCTTTAAATGCATTAATGACTCAAAATCCTTATGAACGTTCTGTTTTAAGCATCTTTAGAAATCTTCTCGCTACAGCTGGTACTTTAACCATAAATATTTTCACTTTACCACTTGTAGAATTTTTCGGTAATAATGCTTTAGCTTGGACTAAAACTTTCTTTATTTTCGGAATTGTAGCTATTATAGTATTTTTATATACATTTTTGGGAACCAGCGAACGCGTAAAATCTGTCGCTCAATTACAATCCACTGAAAATAATGATGTTCCTGTTTTAGTGGGTATAAAAGCTCTATTCAAAAATAAATATTGGATAATGATGACTGGTATGCTCGCTTTATTCTTCTTGATGTATGCAATCAATGGTGGCTCAACAGTTTATTATGCAAAAGATATTCTCGGCGATAAAAATTTAGTTGGTACTATCAATGGTATTTTCAATATAGTACAGATTTGCGGTATGTTCTTCATCGCCATGATGATAAAAAAATTCGGCAAACGCAATATTTTTGCCCTCGGCTTAGTATTAGATATCATCGGCATGTTAATTTTAAATTATTCTAATGGTGCTATGTCATTAATCATTATCTCTAGCGTTATTCGTGGCTTAGGTAATGCTTGTGGCGGTGCTACTATGTGGGCAATGGTTTCTGACACTATTGATTATGGTGAATGGAAAACAGGTTATCGCACAGAAGGTTTAGTCAATAGTGCTTGTAGCTTTGGCTGGAAAATAGGTAATGGTATCGGCTCTGCTCTCTTAGGTCTTATTTTAGAAGCAGGCGGATATGTTGGCACTGCTATCACACAGACTGAAACAGCACTCTTTTCTATTGAAATCTGTTTCATCTGGATACCTATTGCCATCTATGTTATCGGCTTAGTAATCATGAGTTTTTATCACTTAGATAAAGAATTCCCTGCTATTATCCGCGATTTAAATAATAGAATAATCAAACAAACTACTATTAAATAAAGGTGATATTTATGTATATAAAAGGTGTTAATTTAGGAAATTGGCTTGTATTAGAAAAATGGATGAGTCCTGCTTTATTTGAAGGTACAACAGCTGAAGATGAATATTATTTACCTAGACAATTATCTAAAGAAGTTTATGAAGCTAGAATAAAGATACATCGTGCTGAATATATTACAGAAAGAGATTTTTTGCATATCAAAGCTTTAAATTTAAATTGTGTGCGTATCCCTATTCCTTATTTTATCTTTGGCGATAGAGAACCATTTATCGGTTGTATTCAAGAATTGGACAATGCTTTTAATTGGGCAAAAAAATATGATTTACAAATATTATTAGATTTGCACACTGCCCCAGAAGGACAAAATGGCTTTGATAATGGTGGTATCTGTGGAGTATGTAAATGGTCTCAAAATCCTAAAGAAGTAGAATTCGTTTTATCTGTATTAGAAAGATTAGCTCAAAGATATGGCAATCACAGTGCGCTCTTTGGTATTGAAGTATTAAATGAACCAATTACAGAAAATGCTTGGAAAATATTTGATATTCCTAATCGCTATCGTGCAGTAGATGAGAAAATGGCTCAAGGTTCTAAACCAAATACAATTGAATTTTTGAAGGATTTTTATATCAAAGCTTATCACCGCATGAGAAAATATTTGCCTGTTGAAAAATATATTGTAATCCATGATGGATTTGAACTAATGGCATGGAAAGATTTCATGCAAGAAGATACTTTCCAAAATGTTATTTTAGACACTCATCAATATTTAATGATTGCTGAAGCTGATGGTTGCAAACAAGAATTATCTGCTTACCTCACTTATATCAAAGAAAATTACGCTAAACAAATTAAAGAAATGAGCGCTTATTTCCCTATAATCTGCGGTGAATGGTGTTTATTTAATTCTTTAGCTTGTGGTTATGATACAAAAGGCGGGCAAAATGTCTTCAATGGTGTAATCAATAATACTAATAACAATATCGCAGATAAAGAAAAAATCTATCAAGAAATTGCCAAAGCTCAATTATCTGCTTGGCAACAAGGCAATGGATATTTTTATTGGAGCTATAAATTATTGATAGATACTGTAAATAATCCTAATTGGCAAGGTTGGGACAGCTGGGACTTTGACCGTTGCATTGACTTAAATTATTTTGCTAATAAAGAAATCTAAACATAAGGAGATTTTATCATGATTAAAAATCCTATAATCAAGGGATTTAATCCTGACCCATGTATTTGTCGTAAAAATGATGATTATTATTTAGCTGTTTCTTCTTTTGAATGGCTTCCTGGTATTCCTATTTATCATTCTAAAGACTTAAAAAACTGGGAACTTTATACTCATGTTTTCACTGAAAAAAATAATATAGATTTAAAAAAATTGCCTAGCTCTAAAGGTATTTGGGCACCATGTCTGACTTACTGCAAACAAGAAGATATGTTTTACGTAGTCTATGGCGTGATGAATTCCATGAATGCTCGCTATTTTGATGTTGATAATTTCTTGATAAAAGCAAAAGATATCAAAGGGCCTTGGAGTGAACCTGTTTATCTCCATTCTGCTGGTTTTGACGCTTCTTTATTTCATGATGATGACGGCAAAAAATATATCGTATCACTTGAATGGGAAACACGCAAAGATTATGAAAAACCAGGCTTTATCTCTATCGTAGAATATGACCCTATAAAACAAGAAATCATAGGTTATCCAAAACCTCTATGGCGTGGCGGTACAGATAGAGGCTGTATCGAAGCACCTCATTTGACTAAGCATGGAGATTATTATTATATTATGTGTGCTGAAGGTGGTACAGGATATAATCATTGCATTACTATGGGACGCTCAAAAAATGTATGGGGGCCTTATGAAAAAGATCCACAAAATCCAATAGTTACAAGTGCCCCTAATAATTCTTATGAAAGACAAGATCCTGACCATTTAAAACCAAAATATTTCAATCCTCATTCTATCTTGCAAAAATCTGGTCATGGTAGTTATGTAAATTTACCAAATGGCGAAGTATATCTTGTACATCTTTGCTCACGTCCTTTCGTTCCTGAACTGCGTTGCACTTTAGGTCGTGAAACAGCTATCCAAAAAATGAAATGGACAGAAGATAATTGGCTTCGTATGTATGATGGGGATAATTTAGCCAAGATGCAAGTTCTTGAACCAGATTTACCTACAGTAAATCTGCCTACAATTCCTGATTTTGATGATTTTGATAATGATACTTTAGGAAATTTTTATTATGCTCCACGCATTTTACCTGAAAGTTTTGCTACTACAACAGCTCGCAGAGGATATGTTCGCCTTCGTGGACAAGAATCGAGGACTTCATTAAATAAAGTCAGTATTTTAGCTAGAAAATTAACAAGTGTCTATGCCAAAATCACCACAAAAATGGAATTTTTTCCTGAAGTTCCTCAACATAGTGCAGGTTTAATCTTATATTACGACAATATGAACTATATCAATTTAAGAAAATATTATAGTGAAACATTGCACCAATCTGCTATCTCCATCATTCAATTAGAAAATGGCACTAAAACAGAATATACCGATACTAGATTAGCCGTTGATGATGTACCAATATTCTTTAGACTTCATATACAAGGTCGCAAAACATGGTTTGAATGGAGTTATGATAATATAACTTATACACAAATCGGAAAGATTTTCGATACGACAAAATACTCTGATGAATATTGTAAATACGGAGAATTCACAGGTACAATGGTCGGCATAACTTGTGCTGATAGATTGAAACATCAACAATATGCTGATTTTGATTTCTTAGAATATATCGCTGATGAAGATAAACCTGTTGATTAAATGAAAAATAACTTAGCTCTAAAAAAATTATAAATATAAATAAAAAAGTAGTTTGATATTATATTTATCAAACTACTCTTTTTTTATTTTACATAACTTTCATTAAAAATTATTTGCGGATTAGAAGTATTTGCATCAAGTGTTATTTCTACATTCAAAGGCAAAAATCCATTTATCGCTCCATGACCTACTGGCATATCATAGACTACAGGAATATTAGCTTTATCTGCATATTGCTTGATTACCTGCATCACAGAATAATCAAATTGTGTCGGCTCTGTTGGCTCACATCTTCGCATATTACCAATGATTAAGCCCTTCACTTGCTTTAACACTCCACTTTGCCATAATTGCTGAAAACATCTATCTATTACATAAGAGTCCTCGCCGACTTCTTCAATGAATAAAATACAATTTTCACCATTTGGCTGATATTCACTACCAGATAAAGAAGCTAATACAGATAAATTACCGCCAATAATTTTACCTTTAGCATAACCTTCTTTTAATACTTTTAATTTATGATTGCTTGGCAAAACAAATTCATTATTCACACCCAAACTTTCATTTGCCAAACCCAATTTTAATTGATTATCTGTATAATTATAGCCATTGTCGTTGATATCTATAACCATAGCCCCATGTACTGGCACTAAATCCGCTTTTTTTATCAATGCCATATGCAATGCCGTTATATCACTATAGCCAATCACCATTTTAGGGTGCTGTTTTATCATTTCATAATTCAATAAATCAAGTATTCTACCGCTACCATAACCGCCACGAAGACAAAGTATCGCATCAATTTCATCATCGGCAAAAAAATTATTTAAATCATCAGCTCTCATTTGGTCGCTACCTGCTAAATATCCTGATTGCTGATACAAATTCGGTGATAATTTCACCTTATAACCCCAATTTTGCAATTTATTGATAGCGTCAGCTATATTCATATCTTCAATACCTGAAGCAGGTGCTACTATACCTATACAATCGCCTTGTTTTAGAGCATTTCCCTTCAAACTTTCAGCAAAAACAAATTCACTATGCAAACATAAACTGATGATAAAACATATACTCAAAAAATATTTAAAATAATTTTTCATCACTTCATCACCAACCAACTCTCAATCTTGCTCGACAATATGTTTACGCACCTTCATAGGTGTATCGCCAAAATGCTTTTTAAACAAAGTCCTAAATAATTTATAATTATTAAAACCATGTCTTGATAAAATCATAGACAAACTATCTTTTGTATTGATTAAATCTCGATAAACATAGGCTAATTTCACTTGATTTTGATACTCGATAAAAGTAACACCCATATGCTTTTTGAAAAATCTACAAAAATAATTCGTCTGAAAATGCACTAATTTTGCTATATCCTCTAAAGCTATATTTTGCTTATAATTCTCTTGCAAATATTTCAAAATTATATTCAATCTAGCTAAATCTTTTTTCCTTTGACCTACATTAACATTCATCATTTTCACACTAAAATGAGTCTTCAATTCAAACAACAACGAAAACAATAAACTATTAAACTTCAATAAAAATCCGTCATCCTTTGCGTCATAAACCCTTTTCATTTCCAATAATATAGATTTTACCTTATTTAAACATTCCTGTTTTCTTGGTGTATTTTTACTGTCATTGAGTACAAATATAATCTCTTGTATATCTGGTACAAACTGCTCTAAAAAATCTATAGGAATTTGCAACAAAATAATCGTATTTGTTTCCATCAATTTCATAGAGTGAATAGCATTTGCATTGACTAAAACACAATCACCATCATGAAGCAAAAACGATTTATTTTCTATAGTCGCCAATCTTTCTCCCTTGATTAGATAAATAAACTCTATGGATTGATGCCAATGATTAGGTATATAATTACATTTTTCCACCAAAGTACAAAAACGCACCTTCGTTATCTCCGAAAAATCTATATGCTCATAGGCAATATTCTTATTCATATTCTCCATGATTACCTCTTATTATTTTATTTAGTACACTTATTTTAACATAAAAAGAGTTATCTACTAAATCTAGTAAATAATCTTTTGATATCGTTCTTTTTCTCTTATTTTTACATATTAAAAAATTTTTTGAAAATAGCTATATTTGACAACAATTTTAAGATATAAACTTTCTTCAAATTCATTGACTCTTGATTATAAAGCGTTATAATAATAACCGAAATAAATTTTCACGAAAAAATTATACAACATTTTATATATATTTTTTTAAAATCAGGAGGAATTTCATTATGAAAACTGTTCTTATTATTCGTGCTTTATTAGTAGCTATTGCAAGTTTCATTCTTTCCCTTTATATAAATAATCCAACAATTACTGCTTTAACTTTAGGCATTATTTATTTAGGCTTCTTAGCAAATCTCATCACTTATAGACTTATTACTAAAAGAGATGACGAAGAAGAAGCATCTTATCACAGCGCACATAGTTTACAATAATATTAATAATATATTGTAGGCTATTATTATACCTCTGACATAAATACACTTATGTCTTCAAATCAAAACCTATATATTAATTAAATCTTAATCTAATGTATAATTTTTGTGGAGCTTATTATGGATTGAAAAATCTTTAATAAGCTCTTTTTTTTATGGCTACATTTCATTAATTTATTCCTTTAAAGTCAATATATTGTTAGTCAAATATTAACATAGTATAATCTTAAAATATGAAATTTATTTTAGGAGCGTTATTTTATGAAATTGAAGCAATGGATTCAAATTTTTCCCATTTTGTCGGGCATAATGTGGGGTTCTGCGGGGATTTTTGTCCGAAAACTCAGCGAATTAGGTCTAAATAGTGTTTCTATTGTCGAAACTCGTATCATTGTTGCTATTATCATTATTATTGCCGGTTTACTATGTTTAGACAAAAAATTACTCAAAATCAAATTAAAGGATTTATGGATTTTTATTTGTGCTGGTATTTTTAGTATGTTAGGTCTAAATCTTTGTTATAACTTCGCCATAAATGAATTGACCTTATCCTTATCTGCTGTTTTATTGAGCCTTGCCCCTATATTTGTATTGATTTTAGCTAGTATTTTGTTCAAAGAAAAACTCACTTTGCAAAAAACCGTTTGTGCTATTTTGGCTTTGATCGGTTGTATCTTATCTAGTGGCGTCTTAGAAGAAGTCGGTGCTATGAAATGGACTACCATCGGCATTATCATTGGCACTTTAGGTGCATTTTTCTATGGTACATATAGTATATTCTCCAAAATCGCTATGCTTAAAGGCTATCATTCTTTCACAGTTACAATTTATAGCTTAATGGCTGTTGGCATAGCTTTATTGCCTTTTACTGATTGGCTAAAAGTTTGGGAAATCATTCTAATTGACCCAGCGCCTATGAGCGGATTTTTATTATTACATTCTTTGCTTACTTCTGTATTGCCATATATTTGCTTTACTGTAGCTTTAAATTATGTCGAAGCTGGCAAAGTTGCCATTTTAGCCTCTGGTGAACCTATAGCTGCTATGCTCTTTGGTATTTTCTTCTATCAAGAAATACCTACTGTCTTATCTTTAATCGGTCTATTCACTGTTTTATTTGCCCTAGGATTATTGACCATTCCTTTTACAAAACTAAAAAAAATCTTTAATTAAACAAAACTAATCTACAGATATATTTTTCTTATGAAATCTATATCTGTTTTTTTATTTGACAAATATCTCATCTTTCTTTAAAATGTTAACTAAAATTATAGAAAGGTTGACAATATGAGATATAAAACTTCTACACTTTGTGAAATCGCTATTTTAGTTGCCATGATTTCTATATTAGGCTCAATCAAAATTCCTAATATCATTCCTGGCATTGAATTCCAATTATCAGCTCCACTGGCTGTAGCTATTTGTAGTGTCTTTGGTTTTAAAAAATATATCATCAGTGGCATTCTATCTAGTGTAATCTGTTTAGCTTTAGGTACACAAAATATATTAAATGTAGCTATTGCCATGCAATTTCGTCTAATCGTTGGTCTACTTTTATATTTAGCTCAAAATCATCTTTATATGATAATTTTCGCTGGTCCTATCGCTTCACTCATCGCTAGATTTAGTCTATTTTTCTTTCTAGGCAATCTTGGTGCTTTGACATTTTCCATGATTTTATTTACCATTCCTGGACTTATCTTCACTGCTATAGCTTCCCCTATTTTAGTAAATATCTTAAAGAAAATAACTCATAAAAGGAGATAATATTTATGCTCTATAGTATTCGTATGCGTTCAGCTCAAGGTGGAGCCCATGAACATGGTGGCCATCATATTTCCGGTGCCGAACGTTTGATTACAACACAAGATTTAACTACAATCACAGAAAATTTAATTCAACGAGCTTTAACTCATGAAAAAGGCAGAGCAGATTTTATCCGCCTTACTATTGAAGAAGTTAAACCCAAAGATATCATAACTATTCCCATGCTTAAGATGGAAACGTATACGGCTATTGATGTAAGTGATGGACATAAAAATGCTTGTGAATTTTTAGCCAATGCAGGTATTTCTAAAATAGCCATAGATAATGCTATGTCATCTTTATTATCACTACAAGAAAATATGCGTGGTGCTATTTTAATTGATGCCACTACAGGAAAACGCTTGGATAATACAGGCATGAGAGGAATTCGCGTCAGTCGCATGGATTTCAAAGATACACTACAAGCAAAAAAACATTTTGATGAATTAGGCTATACAGACAATCATGTACAAGAAGCTCTCGTTTTAGCTAGTAAAGTTTTATCCGCACCAAATGTCGTAGGAGAATTATGTTGGTCTGATGATCCTAATTATATTATCGGTTATGTATCTGCCAATAATATTTATCACCGCATTACTAAAATGAAACCACTACATAGCAGTCAAGGTGGTCGAGTATTTTTTGTAAAAACACCTGTAGATATCACAGCTTTGCAAAATTATCTTGAAAGACAACCCGTACTTGTAGATATTAATTTATAAATCGAAATGGAGTTTATCATGCAAGATAATTTAAATAAATATTTAACTGAAATAGAATTTTTACATCAACAACAATTATATCGAAAACCTATAACTTATATTCCCATTTCTGCCACTAAAGTTCTAAAAGATAATGAAGAATTTTTGATGATGGCTTCTAATAATTATTTAGGGCTTACCCATCACCCACAAGTGAAAAAAGCTGCTATTGATGCTATCGAAAAATACGGCACAGGCTCTGGTGGCTCACGTTTGATATCTGGCTCTCATATTTTATTTGCCAAATTAGAACAAGCACTTGCTGAATTTAAATCTACAGAAAAGGCATTGGTCTTTAATACTGGCTATATGGCTAATGTTGGCACTATCAGTGCATTGACTAATAATAATGATTACATCATCAGCGACGAATTAAATCACGCAAGTATAATTGATGGCTGTCGACTCAGCAAAGCTAAAACATTAATTTATCGTCATAAAAATATGGCAGATTTAGAAAATATATTAAAAAATTTGCCATATTCTCATACGAAATTAATCGTTACCGATAGCGTATTTAGTATGGACGGCGATATCGCACCTTTAGATGAAATAGCCTATTTAGCACATAAATACAATGCTTTAACTATGGTTGATGATGCTCATGCTACAGGAGTCTTGGGCAAAGGTCATGGCAGTGTAGAACATTTTCACCTACAAGGAAAAATTGATATTCAATTAGGTACTTTAAGCAAAGCCCTTGCTTCAGAAGGTGGCTTTGTCGCTGGCAAAAAAATTCTTATTGAATATCTCATCAACAAGGCTCGCAGTTACATTTTTTCTACAGCATTGACACCAGCAGATATAGCAAGTAGCCTTGAAGCATTGTCCCTAATCGCTAACGATAATAGTTTAATAAATAAATTATATGATAATATTTCCTATGTACAAGATTTATTGCAACAAAATAATATAGATATAAACTTAACGACTCCTATCGTGCCTATCATTGTGCATAGCAATGAAAAAGCTCTGCAAATAGCTCAAAAACTCTATGAAAAACATATTATTTTATCTGCTATCCGCCCACCGACAGTCCCACAAAACCAAAGTCGATTGCGTCTTGCTATATCAGCTAGTCATACACAAGAAGATTTGTACTTTGTCATCACCGAATTAATTAAATTATTTTAAATTAAGACTTAGATATGGATTTACTACAAATCTAATATCTAAGTTTTTTATTTTTATATTCTAATAAATTCAAAAATAAAACTAGACAAATTATTTATAATTTTGTAAAATATATTTTGTAAGATATATTTTACAAATAAAATAGTTTTAAATTTATTATAATTCCTAATTGTACGAAGGTGATTTTTATGAAAAATATTACTGATGAAAGTTTCAAAAAATATGGTAGAATTTTAAATCTTGATACTACAGAATTTGTTGAAACAATGTTAAAAAAAGATAGTATTCCAGAAGGCACTGCTTATGTTGCTTCTGATCCTGACCTTGAAAAACTTCCTTTATTTAAACAATTACAGACTGAAGTTTACGGCGATGTTCCTATCGAATTTGGTTATTGCAATGGTCGCAACAATAAATTAAATGCTGTTGAATATCATCGTTGTTCTGAAATTGATATAGCTGCTACAGACCTTATTTTAATGCTTGGTCTTCAACAAGATATCAATTATGATAATAATACTTATGAAACAAGTAAAATTGAGCAATTTTTCATTCCAGCTGGCACTGCTGTAGAATTATATGCTACTACACTTCATTTTGCTCCATCTCGTCAAAATAACGAAGAATTCCGTTGTGGTATTGTACTTATCAAAGATACTAATTTACCATTAGAAACAATTCCTGCTGATTTAACTGGTGAAAATCGTTTATTATTCGCTAGAAATAAATGGCTAATTTGCCATTCTGAAAGTAAACCTGCTACAAGAGGCGGTTGCATTGGTTTAATCGGTAAAAATCTTGAAATTTAATATCTAATTCAAATAAAGACATATATTTATAAGATATATGTCTTTATTTTTTACATATAAAAAACACACCTTTAAACTAAAGATAATTTAAAGGTGTGTTTTCATTTTTATATTTTATTCTGTCTAATTTTTATATAATTAATAATCAAATCAGCTGCTTTTTCTAAAGGCATTTTGCTTGTATTGATTATACAATCGTAGTTTTTAGGGTCTCCCCACACTCTACCTGTATGGTACTTGTAATACTCTGCGCGTTTTTTATCTTCTGCATTGAGTTCTTTCAAGGATTTTCCAGCATAAGTTGTTTTTCCTCTACTAGCTCTATAATCGTCATCAGCATAGATAAAAAATGAATAATGATTTTCTTGTTCGCTTAAAATATAATCTGCACAACGACCTAAAATAACACATGGACCATCATTAACTAATTGATGAATTACTTTTGATTCTGCTAAAAATAATTCAGTATTAACATTTGGGCCAGCATGAGAACCAAAAGAATAAAATGGCATAAATGCAGAAGAAAGTGGTAATACTTTATTTTCTAATTCGCGTAAAGATTCATCTGTTAAATCACCAATGCCTAACATCGCTGCAGCCATATGAATAATTTGTCTATCATATAATTTTACGCCTAATTTTTTAGCTAAAATTTCACTTAATTCTCTACCACCACTACCATATTGTCTACTAATGGTAATAACTGTATTACTCATATCTTTTACCCCCTTAAATTAATTAAAATTGTAATTCAAGTTGTCCAAAGAATTTACTTGCATCTTGATCTGTGGAAATATCTTTACCATCAAAATATTTTAATGTTGCTAATACATTTTCAGCTGGTACAAATTCTACACCAAATTCAATACCTTTCTGGTCAGTCCATGCACCTTTATAAACCGGACCAATAGCAACCATTGCACCTAAATAACGATATGCAACAAATGCATCCCAAGAACCTGGATCTTTTGTATCATAGCCTTTATATGTTAATTCAACACTATAAGCTTTAGATTCATCACCTTGTACTGTGAAATCTCCTGTTGTATTATAACCTTCGCCTTTTGTATTTTCAGCATAATTTCCAGCTATTTTAAAGTTATCATCAAATTTATAGCCTAAACCAACATTCCAAAGACTCAATTCATCTGTATCAAAATCTGCGCTAGATAAAGTTTTTCCATTACCTAAATTAATAGTATTTTCTTTGAAATAGTCTTTAAATAAATAATATCCAGCCTGACCTGTCCATTTATCTTGAGCATAATCAAATTGTACAGCATAATAATCTGCTGTAGTTTTATCCATATCTGGATTAGATGCAGATCTATCAGTATTAAAACGACCAGCTTGAATAGTAGTTTTTAAACTATCATTATTAAAAATTACTTCTGCACCAGATACTTTATCATCTAATAATAAACCATTCATCGGTAAAATTGGATATTTACCTAATTTCCATGTTCCACCTAAAGCAGGACCTTCTACCCATGCTCTATCTACTGTAGCATCAAAATTTTCATCATTACCAATATCGCTTAAATATTCCACACGAGAATGTGCCATCCAACCTGTATTGCCAATATATGCATGAGGTTCTATACGGAATAATAAATTATGTTCACTATTTCCACTAGGTTTAGTTTTATCTACATCAGTATAACGATATCTTACAGTTCCTGACCATTTTACATTATCAGATTTTTTCTCTAAATCGCTAACTCTAACACCTAGATTATCTAATTCTTCAGCAAATTCAGCAGCTAATTTATCTACTAAAGCTTTATCTGCTTTATCTAAATCAGTTTTTGCCATAGCACGAGCTGTAATTTGAGCCATTTCATAACGAGTCATTGTATTTTGACCTTTATATGTACCATCTGGATATCCATCAATAATACCATCAGCTGCTAATTGACTTACTGCATCATATGCCCAACTATCTTCTGGAACATCAGAAAAAGGATTTTGTGCTGCTAATGCTGTTCCTGTAATCAATCCACTTAAAACCATCGCACTAAGTGTAGATGTTAACATTTTTTTATTCATAAATAACTTCTCTCCTTGCTCAATATAAATATTGAAAATAAAAAATATTACAAAAATATTTATAGTTTATTTAAATATTAGACAGCTTATATTTCTATAAGCTGTCTATTCTATTATCAAATTTCTTTTACACCATTGAATAATTCAGTCCATGCACTACCTTTGCGGAAGAATACTGGTGGTTTTCCAATTGGAGCATCAATTGTAATACTTTGACCACCTTGGATTTCTTGCATATTCCAAATATTTACCCATGTTTGACCTGCTGGTAAATATACCTGCCATTCTTTTACATCTTTTTTATGAACAGGTGCTACCAACATATCTGGACCAAACATATATTCATCTTGAATAGCATAAGTATTTATATCATTTTCAAAATGAACAAATAATGGTCTTTGTACTGGATAGCCTTTTTGGCTAGCTTCTTCAGACAAGAATTTTAAATATGGTTTTAAATGACGATGAATATTTGTCATTCTAGCTAAATGAGCCATTGTTTGAGCATCTTGGTCAAATTGGAAGTTTTCATATGGTCTATTGCATTCATGAGTTCTCATCATAGATGTGAATGTTGCCATATCTACCCAACGATCAAATACTTCTTTAGTTCTGCGGTTACCAAATAAGCTTGTATAACCACCAATATCACTATGATGATATGCATTACCTAAAAGACCAGAGGATAATGCACCACAGATAACAGTATTCAAGCCATCATGACGAGAGAAATCTACGCATTGGTCACCAGCCCAAAGCATTGGACAATATTTCTGTGTACCTGTACCACCTGCACGCATAAAGAATGTTACTTCATCTGTTAAGCCTCTTTCAGCAACACCTTTAGCATTTACTTCTGCCCAAAGTGCTGGCCAAGCATTATGCATGATTTTTGCATCTACGCCATTTGCAAGATAAACATCATCTGTTGGTAAATATTCACCAAAGTCAGCCATCCAGCCACGTACACCAAAATCAAGCATATTTTTCTGAATGATTTCTTCTTTAAACCAATCTGCTGCTTCTGGATTTGTGAAATCTACGATACCACAATAAAATTCACCAAAATCTACAAGTGCTGTTTCACCTTTAGAATTTTTAGCAAAATATCCTCTTTCTTCAGCAATTGGGAATAAATCTCCATCTGTGCAAAGATATGGACAAGCATATGCTAAGAAGCGAATACCTCTTTGTTCAAGTTCTTTGATTTTTTTATCTAAATTAGGATAACGTTTTTTACCCCATTTCCAATCCCAGAAATTTCTTGTACCGAAAGATGTTTCTCTTACACCAGCCCAGTCTTCACTCCATACACCTACAACTGGAATACCATGGTTTATAGCATTTTCCATACGAGAGAATGTATTTTCTTCTCCGCCTTTTAATCCCAAAATAACACCATCATATAACCAATCTGCTAATTTAGGCTGTTTACCAAATCTATCACTTAATTCTTCAATAATACCCAAGAAAGTATCTGCTGTGAAAAATTCTATAGATTCAGGAACTTCCCAAATTTGTAATTCATGAAATGCTTCATTTCTAAAATCGAAATCTGCATAAGCTGTGCTGTTTACATGACAAGCATATTTTCTTGAAGATACAAAAGTTGGTTGTGGATAGTTAGTATTATAATAATCGCCACCAGCTTTATTGTATTTATCAGATAAGAATGTTATTTCTGTTGTTTTATCACGACCAACACCTGGTTCAGATGTCCAAAGAGGGAAATGTCTTCCTCTCAAATTGAAATAAGACATCTGTTCCCCACAGCCCCAAACGAATTCTTCTTTTTGAGCTGGAATTCTAATCCAAATACGATTTACATCATCATTTGTAGCTTTAATATTTACTTTTGTATAATTATCTTTAGTTTCAACATTTAATTCAATTTCAGCTACATCATTATAAGCTGATAATAATACTTTATTACCATCAACTTTAGCATTTTTTAATGGATATCTTTCAATTACATAATCTTCTATATCAAAGTTACCACGATAAATATCCATTTTTTCTTTACCTTTACCAATAAAGATAGCTGGATTATCTGTTGTATGAGAAAATACTACTTTATCATTTTCTATTAAAGAAAAACCATTTTCAATATTTACTAATTGCATAATCTTTCTCCTTATTTTTTAAAATTAAGGCTATCTGTTAATTCTGTGAAGATAACGCCTAAAGCATATGCACCAGCATCTGGATATCCTATACTTCTTTCACCTACAGTACCTGCTCTACCCATGCGAGCTACAATTTCTTTTGTACTATCAGCACCAACTACAGCAGCTTTTGCACCTTCAACAAATGCACTTTCCATATCACAGTTTTGTTTTACTGCTACTTTCCAAGTATCTGCACATGGAACTAATGCATCTATCAATGTTTTATCGCCAACTACAGCACCTCTACCGAACGCTCTTTTGCCTACAGCTTGTATACCATCTACAGCACCTTGTAATAATTGAGCAAATTCTGCTACAGTCAATTCTTGTTTACCTTCTGCAACTTTGCCTGCTGTTTTGAAAGCAAATCCCCAAACAGGGCCAGAAGCACCGCCACAATGTTCCATGATAACCATAGAACAAGCTTCTAAAAATGCACCGATATCTTTTCCTTGAGCTACTACTTCATGCCATTGACGTTTCAATTCTTTAAAGCCTTTAGCTACACTCATACCGAAGTCACCATCACCTGCATGAGAATCTAATTCGCAGAATGGTACTTCATTTCTAATAATAATTTCACTCATTTTATCAATAATATAAATCATATTATTTAAAGTGATTTTATTATCTACCACATCAGCATAAGCTAAATCAGTTTCTACATCAAAAGAAACTTCTTTTGCTACTTTATTTTCATCTTGTTTTGCCACAAGGCTCATATCTACATCTTCTTCATTTTCATTGATTTTTAAAGAAGGTGTATCTACAGGTGCTACTAAATAAGATTTTAATTCTTCATCTAATTTCAATAAAGAAACAGAAGCTCCTGCCATATCTATACTTGTCATGTAATTGCCAACAATAATGCGTGCAGGTTTTAAGTTTTTACTAGCTAATTCTTTATTTACAGCGTAATTTAATACATTTAATTCCATTAATGGTGTACTGCCAAAGCCATTTACTAAAACAGCAACTTCATCATTATCAGCTAATTTTAAATCATCAACTAATGCTTCTACCATACGATGAGCTAATTCATCAGCAGTTGCAATTTTTTCACGTCTTATACCAGGTTCACCATGAATACCTACACCATATTCCATCTCATCTTCAGCAAGTTCAAATGTAGGTGTTCCTTTTGCTGGTACAGTACAAGAAGTAAATGCAAAACCTAAGCTTCTAACATTATCAGCAGCTTTTTGTGCAATTCTTTTTACTTCTGCTAATTCTAAACCTTTTTGAGCTGCTGCACCTGCAATTTTATGCACAAAAACAGTACCTGCAACACCACGACGACCAACTGTATATAAGCTATCTTGTACTGCAATATCATCTTCAACTTTTACATAATCTACAGTAATATTATCCATTTCTGCTAAATAAGCAGCACTTTGGAAGTTCATCATATCACCGCTATAGTTTTTAATAATAAGTAATGTGCCTTTATCACTTGCTGTAGCTTTAATTGCTTGGTATACCTGTACTTGTGATGGAGAAGCAAATACATCACCACATACAGCCGCATCTAACATGCCTTTACCGACAAAACCTGCATGAGCTGGCTCATGACCGCTACCGCCACCGCTGATTAAGCTTACTTTATTTTTATCTATATTTTTTTTCTTTACGATTTTATATTTTTCTACAAATTCTAGTGTAGGGTTTGCTAAAACAAACCCTTTACACATTTCTCTAACAATTGTTTCTGGTGTATTAATTATTTTTTTCATGTTCGCACCCTTATTTCTAAATATTATTTAGACATTTTTTTCATTTTATATTCTTTACCAATTTTATCAGCTGTGATAATAGCTGCTGCAACATCATCTACAGTGATAGAGAATGGCATAGAATGTACGGATTCTTCTGGAATACAAGATTTTTCTGCAACTTGCATTAATTCTTCATCAGTAATAGTATCCACACCGATATCTTCTAAGCATACAGGAAGACCTACTGCCAAGCAGAAATCAAGTACTTCATGTAATTCTTCTGTTGGTGCATTTTCTAATACTAACTGAATAATTGTACCAAATGCAACTTTTTCACCATGCATATATTTATGGCTACCTTCAAGAATAGTTAAACCATCATGAATAGCATGAGCAGCTGCAAGTCCGCCACTTTCAAAACCAATACCAGATAATAAAACATTTGTTTCAATAATATTTTCTAAAGCTTGAGTTACTTTTTTACATTCGCAAGCTTGTTTTGCTTTTACACCATTTTCTAACAACATTTCATAGCAAGTTTTAGCAAAGATAAATGCTGCATTTGTTGATTTTGCAGGACCGCAAAGACCTTCACGATATCCACAAGGAAGACCTGCATTTACATTAGCAAAAGCTCTTGTAGTAGCACGTGCTTCAAAATATGTTGATAAAGCATCACCCATACCAGAAACTAAGAAACGTACTGGTGCATTTGCGATAACTGTTGTATCAATCAAAATAACACTTGGGCTTTGTTTGAAATATGCATAATCATCAAAAGCTCCATCTGGAGTATATAATACAGCAGAATGACTAGTTGGAGCATCAGTTGCTACAATTGTAGGTACGATAATCAAAGCATCACCTTGAGCTACACATTTTGCTGTATCGATAGCTTTACCGCCACCAAGACCAATAGTGCAATCGCATTTATTTTCTTTAGCTACTTCCTGTAAACGAGCTACTTCTTGTCTAGAACATTGACCACTAAAAGAACTTGTTACAAATTTTACACCGAATTTTTCTGCTGTTTTATCTAATTTATCTTGAACGCGTGCAATATCATCTGGATGAGCAATTAACAATGCTGTTTTTCCATAAGTAGATACAAAATAACCTAAATTTAAAAGTTCATCTTCACCTTGAACATATTTTGTTGGACAAATAAACGCTTTTCTCATTATAATTACCTCTTTATCGTAAAACTAATCGAACAATTATTTAATTACTTTATATACAGCTACGCAATCTTCCATACCATAGCCTTCATTATCAGCTTTTTCAAAATAAGATTTTGCCAATTTTGTAAATTCTGCACTATATCCCCATGCATCGCCCATTTCACAACCTAAACGAACATCTTTTAATGCAAGTTTAACACCAAAACGATTTGCATAATCATTAGCAAGCATTAAAGGTCCTCTCATATGAAGCTGAGCTGAATCTGCTCCTGTTTCTGCTAATAATTGTTGGAATAAATTACCTTCAATACCAGCTTTTTCACAAAGACGCATACCTTCGGATAATACAGCTAAATTTGTCATACCAACCATATTACTAATTAATTTGAAAGCATATGCTTGAGTTGCTCCACCCATATAATATACAGGGCTACCAACGATTTCCAAAATTTCTTTTACTTTTTCAAAAGTTTCTTTTTTACCACCAGCAAAAATAGGCTGTTCTGCTTTTTCTGCTTGAGCAGGACCTTTACCAAGTGGACAACCCATAAAGCCAATGCCTCTTGCTGCTGCAAAGTCTTCTAATTCTTGAGCTGTTTGTGGATCAATAGTGCTTACATCAATATAAACACTGCCTTCTTTCATTTTATTTAATAAACCATTTTCACCAATCATAGTGGATTTAATATGCACAGGTAATGGCAAGCTTGTAAATACTACATCACAATCAGCTAATTCATCTGCAGATTTTACGCCCACACCTGTTGTACCTACTGCTAAAGTTCTTTTAATACTTTCTTCATTTAAATCAAAAACTTTTACTTCTTTACCAGCTCTAATTAAATTTCTAGCTAAAGGGCCACCCATTAAGCCTAATCCAATATATCCGATTTTCATTTTATTTACCCCTATTCTTATAATGTTCAAAATTAATATTCAAAAACTCTTATTTTCAAAAGATTACACATAATTTTTACTTCATCTACGATATCGCCATAAGCAATAACAAAATGTGGTTCCCAACCATCTTTAACGAAGTTTTTAACATATGCTGCTGCATTACCATTTTCAGGTCTTACTGTTACAGATGTACCATAGAATTTTTGTGGTTCATCTAAAGCTTCACCTTTATAAATGAACATTCTATAACCATCTTTATCTTTACCCAATCTTAAAACAGTAACTTTACCTGCTTTTAAACCAAAATCCATTACTGGGCCAATTTTTCTATTAGGATGTACACCTAATTTAGCACCACAAGACGCATTTGCTAAAGAACTTGCGCCTGCTCCGCAATGCCAATAAACAATACTATCACAAGCTTCATCAATAGCTACTGGATCACCAAAATATGTTGCAGTATTAGTTAATTTACTGCCGATAAACATACTGATAGCACCGCCGATATCAGTTTCACAAGATGATGGAATATTATTATCATTTAACATGGATAATACTGCACAAACAGGAGCTCCAAAACCAGTGAAGAAATCAGGCCAGCAACGAGAAGCTAATGCGCCTATTTTGTTTTCATCAACAAAAGCTTGGAAAGCTTTTCTAAGTCTTGCATATTTTTCCATATTTTCCTGTGGAATATTTACGTTTATTGTACGGCTATTTAATTCTTCTAAATCTTTTGCAAGTTCTTCGCTTGTATAAGATTTAGCTTTTTCCATGATGCTTGCTGCTTCTACACGAGCAACTCTGCTACCTAATGCACCTACTAAATCAGTTTCATTAATAGCACCAAAACCAAAACCTGCTGGCTGATTACCAACTACACCAATAACTAATTCTTTTAAATCATTGATTAAAGTTATAGCTTTATTGTATTTTGTAAATTCATCGATTACAGATTGTTCATCTGAATTACCAAAGACAAAATCAAAATCTCTATCTTGTGTATACACACTATTACCAGCAGAAAATGCTCCTGTTAAAGAATTTAATTTTAATCTTGTTCCATCAATAGATGGTTCTCTGATTGCCCAAATAATCACAGGACATTTAAATTTACGCATTAATTCATACATAAATTCAGAACCGATAAATGTTGTACATTGATAAATAATTAAATCTGCTTTATCTACTTCATCTAAATAAGCTGTTAAATCAGCTGGATCAGTTATTAAAGCTTCTGGTACTTTTATATCTTCAAAAATATTTTTTAAAACATTTACAGAGTTTTTAAAACTTTCTTCTGCACTAGGCATATAAAAAGTAGTTCTCGCTAATGGAACAAATACCGCCTTAATTGCCATAATATATACACGTCCTTTTTTTATTTCATATCGCTTAAAGATAAATACTTATCATCAAAATTGCCAATAATTGGCATAATCCATTCTTTAAAAGCTTTTGTCATTTGTTTATTTTCTGCATCATAAAAATCATCAGGCACTTTCTTTTCTTTGCCACCAACATCTTCTAAAGCAATAGTATAATAATCTTCATTATTATCTGCTAAACAAATCATTTCATTATCATGATTATCTTTTAATGCTTCAATAGTTACAAATCCTATTTTATAAGCTTTTTGCTCATCAATGTCTGAACGTAGTGCACCAAAACATCTCTGTGCCATAGTTAAATCTTGAGCACGTGCCTTTAAATTTAATTTTTCACTGATAAGTGATGCTAAATAAGTGGAAGCTCCACCATAAATTTTGCTTGCCTGTTTTACATCAGCAAATGGATTTGAACCGACTGGATTTCCTTCGCTATCATGAATACCTTCACCAATAACAGCTACTACAAAACCATTTTCTTCATATACTTTTTTTACATCTTCTACAAATTCAGCTTCATTAAAATCATGTTCTGGTAAATAAATTAAATGTGGTGCACCTTTTTCACTTCTTTTAGCAAGCATACTAGCAGCTGCTAACCACCCAACAGAACGTCCCATAACTTCAATAATGCGAACTTGTTCAAATGTCTTCATAGATTCAAGGTCAACGCTTATATCTCTAACTAATTGCGCAATATATTTAGCAGCACTACCAAAACCTGGGCTATATTCAATACCAAACATATCATTATCTACTGTTTTTGGTGAACCAACTACTACTAAATCTATATTTTGCTCTACTGCTGATTGATGGATTACTTTTGCTGCATACATAGTTCCATTTCCACCAATCATTATCAAAGCATCTATTCCTAATTCATTTAATTTTTGAGGAATTGCTTTGAAAATTTCTTTAGTCAAAAACATTCGACTTGAACCTAAAAACATAGCTGGAGTATTTCTTAATTTATCAATCTGTTCTTTTGTCAAAACTGATAAATCTATAATTTTATTATTTAATAAACCCTCAAAACCATTTAATAATCCATATATTGTTAAACCACTTGCTTTAGCATTTTCAACAATACCAGCTAAAGTGGAATTTATAACTGCACTACAACCTCCAGTTTGTACAACAGCTATCTTATTTACTTTTTTATTTGTTGTCATACTAACTGTCATCTCAAATCTACCTCATCTTATTTCAATTCAGATTTCCAGCCTTCAGCAAAAAATCTTAAATTTTGTTCTACTGTATTTGCTACTGCTTCTTTTGCTTTTTGTGGAATATTTACAAAATCATATGCTTCTTTATCTTGTAAATGTAAGTTAGTGAAAGTATCCATGAAAGAGCGTTTGATTTCTGTACCAATATTTACTTTCTTTACGCCTAAATCAATACATTTTGCAAATTGTTCTTTACTCAAACCAGTACCACCATGTAATACAAGTGGAGTATCAATTAATTTTGCAGTTTCTTCTAAAACATCATAATGTAAATTTGGAACACCTTTATATAATCCATGAGCATTTCCAATGGATAATGCCATCGCATCTACATTTGTTAATTCTACAAATTTAGCTGCATCTTTTGGATCTGTAACTTTTGCATTAGCTACTGATTCACCATCTTCAATACCTGCTAAAGCTCCCAATTCAGCTTCTACAGATACGCCTACTGCATGAGCAGCTTCTACTACTTTTTTAGTAAGTGCTACATTTTCTTCAAATGGTAAATGAGAACCATCAATCATTACAGAACTGAAACCTAATTGAATAGCTTTCATACATAATTCAAAAGATTTTGAATGGTCTAAGAATACAGCAGCTGGAACTTTTGCTTCCTGAGCTAATTTAACCATCAATTTTCCTACTTCGAAATTACCTGGTTTACTTAATGGACCGCTACCAATCATTAAAATAACTGGCATGTTAACTTTTTCTGCTCCCGCTATAATTCCTTGAGCTGTAAATAAATCATATGTACTAAATGCACCTACAGCACCTTTATCTTTTATATTTCCTAAAAGTTCTTTTAATGTAACTAAAGCCATATTATTACCACCTTATCATATTTAAATCATTTTCAACAAAATTAAAATTATCCTTATCTATTATTATACTCATTGAAATATATTTTTCAAGATATATTTTAGAGTATAGGTCTCCCTTTTTTTAGAAGACCTATACCATTTGATTAACCAATTACTATTTCTTTATTTATCTGATTTTTATGCAAAGTTATATTATAACGATATCTATCTGCTCTATAAACATTATATGCATATTCTATAGGAACATTGTCTTGATAGCTTAATCGTTCCATCAACAATACAGGCTCTCCTTTTTTTATATCCAAAAGAGTTGCCTCTTCTTTAGATGCAGCTTTCGCTGAAATTGTTTCTTCCGCTTTAGTCAATTGTACATTTAAAAATCTATCAGCAATTTCATATACACCTGTATTAGATAAATCATATTTAGCTAATTCTTTACCATATTCTAATTTCCAAAAGCTATTAACATAAATCAATTTTTTATCATTTATTTTATGCAATTTCTTTATTAACATTACTTTTTCTTCATTTAATAATTTTACTTCAGGAAATTTTTTCAACAAAGCTTCATCTACATCAACTTCTATGATATCTAAAACTTCAGCTTTAGGCACAAATCCCTTATTTGTCATTTCTTCGAAAAAGCCTGTCAATTTACCTAATTCTTCTTTTATTGGTTCTTTTTTGATAAAAGTCCCTTTACCTGGTTGTCTTTCGATCCAGCCTTCTTCAACTAACTGTTTTACTGCTCTACGAACAGTTGTTGCACTGACTTTGTATTTTTCCATAATTTCCCTATCAGTAGGAAATAAATCTCCAATATTCCAAGAACCGCTTTGTATATAATTTCTTAATTCATTTGCTAATTGATAATGTAATTGAATAGGCGCTGATTTACTAAAAGCCATTTCTTTTTCTCCTCACAATAATACTCTTAATTAATACTTTTTCTATTTTAACATATTTTTAATGTATATTTTCAATGTAAGGAGATATTTTTTCTATTTTTCTATAGTTTATTGCTTAGCTTGCTGGCTTTTTCTTTTTTGTAATTCAAATAATAATTCTCTAAATCTTTGATCACTTAATTTATAGAAGAAGCCCATTACAATAATAGTTGCAATAGCAAGTACACCTGGATAGATAAACATCAAGCCTCTAATACCTTCTAATGCTTCTAAAGATTGAACAGCATTTGGCACATAACCTACCATTGTTAATACTAAACCTGGTACAAAGCCAGCTACTGCCTGAGAGCATTTTCTAAAGAAAGTAAAGAATGAATATACAATACCTTCAGCTCTTACACCTGTTTTATATTCACCATATTCAACAGCATCTGCTACTAAAGCCCAGTTTAAGCTATTTACAAAAGAACTACCAAAGAAAGCAACACAAGAGAATACGATAAACATTGTTGGATCTGTTACAAATAAATAGTTAATAATATCACCAACAGCCCATACAGCACAACCAAACATATATGTTTGCTTTCTACCACCAAGCCATTTTACCATATGAGTTACTAAAGCCACACCGATAAATACACAGCCAATACTGAAGAAGCCCATATAAGGAATGATTGTCATATCATTTAAAATGTATTGGCAATAATATACCTGTACAGCTAATTTTACGTTGAAAGCTGAGAATGTGAATAAGTTTACTAAACATAAAATTAATAATGGAGAATTTTTCAAAATAGATTTAAATGCAGTTCCTAAATGAACACGTTCATGAACTTTTCTATCTACTTTTACATGTTCTTTAATATTTAAAGCACAATATAATGTAACTAAAACACCCATTATAGCAAAAACACAAGCGGCTACGAAATAACCTGTTTCTTCACTATCAAATAACAACACAATTGGCATAAATGCAACTGTTGTAATCAACAAACCTGTATTACTACCAGCTTGACGGAAAGCTGCTAATTGTGAACGTTCTAATGGATCTTGTGTCATTACAGAAGCAATAGAACCAAATGGAATATTTACGATACTATATGTTAAACCAAATAACATATATGATGCATACGCAAATATCAATTTTCCTGTAACACTAAAATCTGGATTGGTAAAACAAACTACGGTCATTAATCCCAATGGTATAAGTCCATAAATCATAAATGGTCTAAATTTACCTAATTTTTTACTGCTAAATTTACCTGAGTCTACTACTGTACCCACAGACATATCGGCAAAAGCATCAAAAACTTTACTTACTAAGAAAATAGAACCTGCCCAAATAGCTGGCAAACCTAATATATCTGTATAGAACTTTAATAAATATATCTGCCCTAAATCGAATAAAAAGTTATTACCAACATCTCCTAATCCATAAGCAATCTTTTCCTTCAACTTTAATTTTGTAGTTGAAACAGTCTGTTCTAAACTACTCATTATAACTACTCCCCCTTAGTTATTAAATGTTTACTTATCTTAATAGAAATCACTTAATTTCTATTTTGTAACTACAGTTAAATTCTTCATTTGATTTCAATTTACAAATTTCTTCTTTTTCTGAAAAATCTACATATTTATCTTTTACATCTGGTAAACCATTCCAAGGCTCAATGCAAACAAATGGTGCCCCCTGTGGTTTTGTCCAAAATCCTACATTATTGAAATTATTAAAATATACTCTTACGAACTTACCAGATTTTTTACTCTTCAAAGTAACATATTTTGACTTAATTTGCTTTAACAAAATTAAATCTTTTTCAAATAACTTTTTGCTTATAGCTAAAGTATCTTCATCATTTAATAAATCTGCTGTTTCGTTATTAATAATTCCGTTACTCAGAAAATGTCTTTCAGCAGTTTCTTTTTGTTCGAAAATTAATTCATAATCTTCAAAATCATCTGTTTTCTCTAATGGGCAATTATAAGCAGTATGTAAACCTAGAGCAAAAAATATATCTTTATTTGCATCTTCTAGATTTTTTACTGTGTAATTCACCTGTAATCCATTTTCTGATAATACATATTCTAATTGTAAAGAGAATTTAAATGGATATACTTTTAAGCTTTCATCATTATAAATTAATTCATAAATAACACTATTTTCAGTCTTTTTTAACAATGAAAATTCATAGTCTCTAGCAAAACCATGAACTGTTAATGCATATTTTTTATCTTCAAAAATATACTCATCATTATGTACCCTACCTGTAATTGGAAAACAAATCGGTGCATGCCATGACCAATATGTCTTATCGCCTTGCCAAATATATTCTGTCTTAGTTGTTTTATCATACAAACTATGTAATTCCGCACCATGACTAGATATCTTGGCAATCAATTCATGATTTTCTAAAACTGTCATCATTTTTATCACCTCAATATTATTTTTTACAAGTTATATATTATCTTATAAAATAAATTTTGTCAAATATATTTTTCAAGATATATTTAGAAAATAATATTTGACTTTTATATTTCAATCTTATAAAATATATTTTGTAAGATATAATTAAATATTTAATGAGGTGTATATTATGTCCGATATAAATCTAAATCTTATATTAGCTATATTTATCGGTTTTGGCTCTACACTAATTCAATCTTTGACAGGATTTGGACTATCAATTGTTTCTACTCCATTATTTTTAATGGTTTACGATCCTAAACAAGTAGTACTAATTCTTCAAGTTATTTGTGTAGTAATCAATATATTTTTTGCTATTGCACTGCGAAAAAATGTAGATTATCGTTTTCTTTTGATTTTATTTATAGGTTCTTTACTTGGACAACCTCTCGGTTTATTAATCTTTCAGATTGCTCCTAATAATATATTAAAAATTTTTGTAAGTTTAATTATCTTATTTTTCCTGATAATCATGCAATTAAATCATAAAAAGATTACAGAAACTACATTGAAAACAGGTATTACCGGTGTGTTATCCGGTATCTTAACAACTGCCACTAGTATGGGTGGTCCTCCTTTAATCTTATATTTAGCAAATGCTAATCGTGATAAAGTTTCCATGCGTGCTACTTGTATCGCTTATTTTGCTATTACTAATATAAGTGCAATTATTATCTTTTTAATGGGAAATACTGACTTTACTTTCGCAATAGAACAATCAATTTATTTATTACCATTTTGCTTTATTGGTTTATGGATTGGTAATAAATTATTCCCTTATCTTTCACAAAAAATGTTTAATCGCATTATATTTGTAATGCTTTTATTCTCCTCACTATATACTTTATATAGTGCTTTTTAACCCCTTTTATACTAAAAAATAAAGACCTTAAGTCATTTGGCTTAAGGTCTTTATTTTTATGCATCTCGTTTATTTAATCTTTTTCCTTCTTCTAGTAAAGGTTTTAAAAATTGCCCTGTGTATGAAGCTTTTACTTTCGTTATATCTTCTGGTGTTCCTTTAGCTACAATAGTACCACCGCGATTACCACCTTCAGGACCTAAATCAATCAAATAATCTGCTGTTTTAATCACATCAAGATTATGTTCAATGACAACTACAGTATCTCCACCATCAACTAATCGCTGTAATACATCTAAAAGTTGATGAATATCTGCTGTGTGAAGCCCTGTTGTCGGTTCATCTAAAATATAAAGAGTTTTGCCTGTACTTCTTCTAGCTAATTCAGAAGCTAATTTTACACGCTGTGCTTCACCGCCAGATAATGTTGTCGCTGGCTGTCCCAATTGAATATAGCCAAGTCCTACATCTTGTAATACTTTCATGTAGCGATAAATTTTAGGTATATTTTCAAAAAATACACAGCCTTCATCAACTGTCATATTGAGTACATCAGATATAGTTTTCCCTTTATATTTTACTTCTAAAGTTTCACGATTATATCTCGCTCCCTTACAAACTTCACATGGAACATATACATCTGGTAAAAAGTGCATTTCGATTTTTATAATGCCATCACCATGACAAGCTTCACAACGTCCACCTTTAACGTTAAAACTAAAACGACCAGGTTTATATCCTCTTATCTTCGCTTCATTAGTTTGACTAAATAATTCACGAATACTATCAAACACACCTGTATATGTCGCAGGATTGGAGCGAGGTGTTCTTCCTATTGGCGATTGGTCAATATTGATGATTTTGTCTATATTTTCAATGCCTTTTATCTCTTTATGTTTACCTGGTTTTCCTTTTATTGTATATAATTTACTTGCTAAACCTTTATACAATATTTCATTTACCAAAGTAGATTTCCCAGAACCAGAAACTCCTGTTACTACAGTAAATACACCTAATGGAAATTTTACATTTATATTTTTTAAATTATTTTCTTTAGCACCGACAACTTCAATAAAATTGCCATTGCCTTTTCTTCGCTCTTTTGGTACTGGTATATATTTTCTACGACTTAAATATTGCCCTGTTATTGAATTTAAATTTTGCTTGATTTCTTCAACAGTTCCTTTGGCTACTACTTCACCGCCACCAGCTCCTGCTTTTGGCCCTATATCAATAATACAATCTGCTGCATACATAGTATCTTCATCATGTTCTACCACAATCAAAGTATTTCCTAAATCACAAAGATGTTTTAATGTAGCTAACAACCTATTATTATCTCTTTGATGAAGTCCTATACTAGGTTCATCTAAAATATATAATACTCCCACTAACCCTGAACCAATCTGTGTAGCTAAGCGAATACGTTGAGCTTCCCCACCAGATAAAGTACCTGCCGCTCTAGATAATGTTAAATATTCTAATCCTACATCTAGTAAAAAGCCTAATCTAGCATGAAGTTCTTTCATAATCTGTTTAGCAATGATTTCTTCACGCTCAGTGAATTTAAGATTTTTAAAAAATTCACTAGCTTCAGCGATAGTCATATCTGTTACTTGTTTTATATTTTTATCGCCAATAGTGATGGACAATACTTCTGGTTTTAACCTTGCCCCTTTACATTTTGGGCATGGTGTAGTGCTCATATATGCTTCATATGATTCTCGCATTATATCTGAATTAGTCTCTTTATAACGACGCTCAAGCATAGGCATTACACCTTCAAATGGTGAAAAATACTCTTTATATTCATCATACATATTCACATATGAATAATTAAATCTTTCCTCACCTGAACCATTTATCAAATACTCTTGAATATTTTTATCGATTTCATTCCATGGAGTATTTAAAGTATAACCATATTTTTTTAATACAGCTTCAATCTGTACCATAGCATAAGAAGCTGGATTTTTAGATAATGGTGCAAATAAACCTTCTGCTGGGCTTAAATTTTTATTTGGCATTACTAAATCAATATCAAATTGTTGATGACTGCCAAGTCCACTACATTCAGGGCAAGCCCCATATGGACTATTAAATGAAAACATACGCGGAGCAATCTCTGGCAGACTGATACCACAATCTATACAAGCAAAATTTTGGCTAAACATCAATAATTCACCATCAACTACTTGTACATAGACAATTCCTTCACCTATATCTAAAGCAGTTTCAAGTGAATCTGCTAAACGTTGTTCAATGCCTTCACGCACAATGAGGCGATCGATTACAACTTCAATTGTATGTTTTTTATTTTTTTCTAGATTGATTTCTTCATTAATATCTATAACTTCGCCATCAATGCGTACACGCACATAACCTTCTTTGCGAATTTGTTCCAATACTTTTTTATGTTCGCCTTTTTTCCCACGAATGATTTGTGCCATGATCAATAATTTACTGTGTTCTGGCAAACTCATGATATTATCCACCATTTGGTCTACTGTCTGCTGAGTGATAGGTTTACCACATTTTGGACAATGAGGTTTTCCCACTCTAGCGAATAATAAACGCAAATAATCATAAATCTCGGTAACTGTTCCCACTGTAGAACGAGGATTATGACTTGTTGTCTTTTGGTCAATAGATATAGCTGGAGATAGTCCTTCTATATAATCGACATCTGGTTTATCCATCTGCCCCAAAAATTGTCTAGCATATGCAGATAAAGACTCTACATAACGACGTTGACCTTCGGCATATATCGTATCAAAAGCTAATGAAGATTTTCCACTGCCACTCAATCCTGTTACTACTACTAATTTATCACGAGGAATTTTTACATCTATATTTTTTAAATTATGAGCTCTCGCTCCTTTTACTGTTATAAAATCAGACAAAATATATCCTCCTTATTTATATTATTATCAAATTTAAAATCATTTATAAATCCTAGTTTTATACTATTAATTATATCATATTAATAATAATTATTAAATAAGAATTTATTTTTGATATTTATAAACTTTTATTGATTAACGATAGCTTTATAAAATAAAAAAAGTGCAGAAAATAAATTTCTGCACTTTTATATTGCTTTATTCTATATTTTAAATTACTTATTAATAAGCATAGCCCTGAGCAAGCATAGCATCTGCTACTTTTAAGAAACCAGCAATGTTTGCACCTACTACAAGGTTACCTTCAAAGCCATATTCTTTTGCAGTTGTTGCTGCATTTTTGTAGATATTTACCATGATTGAATGTAATTTTGCATCTACTTCTTCAAATGTCCAGCTTAAACGTTCGCTGTTCTGGCTCATTTCAAGACCGGAAGTAGCAACACCGCCAGCATTTGCAGCTTTTGCAGGAGCAAAGAGAACTTTATTATCTAAGAAATAGTTGATTGCATCAATAGTGGAAGGCATATTTGCACCTTCACCAACAACTTTACAGCCGTTAGCTACAAGAGCTTTTGCGGATTCAAGATCAATTTCATTTTGAGTTGCACAAGGAAGAGCAATATCGCATTTAACAGTCCAAATACCTTTGCAACCTTCATGATATTGTGCACCTTCAACACGTTCAGCGTATTCTTTAATACGTTTACGTTCAACTTCTTTAATCTGTTTTACAACATCAAGTTTGATACCATCGTTATCTACTACATAACCATTGGAATCGCTCATAGCAATAACTTTTGCACCTAATTCCATAGCTTTTTCAGCAGCATAAATAGCAACGTTACCAGAACCAGATACTACAACTTCTTTACCAGCAAAAGATGTATTACTATCTTTTAACATTTCTTCAACGAAATAGCATAAACCATAACCAGTTGCTTCAGTTCTTACTAAAGAACCACCGAAGGATAAACCTTTACCAGTTAATACACCAGTGAATTCGTTGCGAAGACGTTTGTATTGACCAAATAAGTAACCAACTTCACGAGCACCAACACCGATATCACCAGCAGGAACGTCAGTATCTGCACCGATATGTTTTGCAAGTTCAGTCATGAAGCTTTGGCAGAAACGCATGATTTCCATATCAGATTTACCTTTTGGATCGAAATCACTACCGCCTTTACCGCCACCCATAGGAAGAGTAGTCAAAGAATTTTTCAATACTTGTTCAAAACCTAAGAATTTAATTACAGAAGCGCATACGGAAGGATGTAAACGAAGACCACCTTTGTATGGTCCAATAGCAGAGTTAAATTGTACTCTATAGCCACGATTTACTTGTACGTTACCATTATCATCAACCCATGTTACACGGAAAGTAATCATACGTTCAGGCTCAACCATGCGTTCAATAATATTAGCTTTTTCATAAGCAGGATTTTTTTCAATTGCAGGTGTAATAGATTCTAAAACTTCATAAACTGCTTGTTGGAATTCTGCTTCGTTTGGATTTTTAGCTACTACTTTGTCGTAAACTTTCTGTAAATATGCGTTTTTTAAACTCATGATTAAACCACAACTCCTTGATAGAAATATCTTTATTCACAAATCATAAAATAAAAAAAATAAAATAGGTATATAAATTTTACTTATATACCTTTTCTGTATTTAACGTAAATCATTATAGCACGTCATTTTTATCTTGCATAGATATTTTTTACAAATTTACAATTAAATACTGTATACAGTATTTCCAAACTCCATTATAGCAGGTATTTATCACGTATTTTGGCTCTTGTGTACAGTATGATATAATAGATAATAATTTAATTATTATACAGAAAAGATGTGTTATCATGAATAAATTACAAAATTATCTAAATGATTATGTACAAAAATTAGATGGAGATTGGTCTTATTTAATCTGCAATCTGAAAAATCCCCAAGAAACAATTTGCTTAAATGAAAATCACCTTCATAAATCAGCTAGTATGATTAAAGTTCTTATTTTAGCTACATTATGCGCTAGTGATTTAGATTTTAATGAAAAAATCTCTATTGATTATGTACCACATGTTGAAGGTGGTGGCGCATTACAAGAAATGGATAGCGATACAAAAGTCAGCATCAAAGCTCTTGCTAGTTTAATGATTGTCCTTAGTGATAATTTAGCTACAAATATTCTCATAAAAAAATTAGGTATGCATAATATTCAAGCTTATGCTGATAAATTAAATTTAAAACAGACAAAAATTCAACGTTATATGATGGATTTTGAAGCAAGTAAGCAAGGTAGAGAAAATTATTTAACTGTAAATGATTACCATAAATTACTTTGTCATATCTATGATAATCGTCATTTAGCAAGGTTTAATATCGCATGGCAAATCTTAGCTCGCCAACAATTCAGAGACCGCATTCCTTATTATTGGGATGAAGATATCATATTCCATCATAAAACAGGTATGCTTGATTTTGTCGAACATGATGGTGGTATTTTAGAAGCAGATTTTGGCACTTATAGTATTATTATTTTTACTTCTAATTTAAAATCAAATGCTATCGGTGGTCGTGAAATGGGAAAACTAGGGCAATATATTTATGATTATCTAGCACAAAAACAAAAATAAATTTGATTATCTAATCATTAAAGGACTGATTATATGTTTAAAATTATTTCACCTAAATTAATTTTAATTTCTATATTCATAGTATATAGTTTCCTCATCAGTGGTTGTAGTGATGAAGCTATGACTGATGATACTGTTCGCTATGCTTTAGAAAGCGAACCATCTACTTTAGACCCTGCTAAAAGTACTGCTCTTGCTGAATCAAATGTAGAACTTGCTTTATTTGAAGGTTTGACTCGTTTAGATGAACATGAACAACCTCAACCCGCAGCAGCTAAAAGTTGGGATATTTCTCCAGACGGCACAGAATACACATTCCATTTGCGTGATAATCTTCTCTGGAATGATGGTACACCTCTTACTGCCCATGATTTTGAATATGCATGGAAACGTGTACTTGACCCTCAAACAGCTTCTGAAAATGCTTATATGATGTATCCATTAAATAATGGTGAAGCCTTTTTCAAACAAGAAGTATCTGCTGACCAAGTAGGGGTAAAAGCTTTAGATGATAAAACTCTATATGTAAAATTAAAAGCACCTATCACATATTTTTTAAATTTAACTGCCTTTCATGCTTATTATCCTGTACCACGTCATGTTGTTGAAAAAGACCCTGAAATCTGGGCAGCTAATGATAAAATTGTTTCTAATGGCCCTTTCGTTTTAACTCATTGGATACATTCTAATCAATTACAATTTGTCAAAAATGATAAATATTGGGATAAAGATAAAGTTAAACTTGAAAATATGCAATGGCCTATCAGTGAATCTCAATCCACTCGTGTTTCTATGGTAGAAAGTGGTCAAGCTAATATCACTGTAGAACCGCCAATTTCTGAACAAGAACGCTTGACTAAAGAAGGCTTATTCAAGATGAGTCCTTATTTAGGCTCTTATTATTATAGTTTCAATACACAAAAAGCTCCATTTGATAATCCTCTAGTGCGTAAAGCTTTTTCTATGGCTGTAGATAGAGAAAAACTTGTCAACAATGTAATTAAAGGTGGCAAAGAGCCAGCTTATGCTTGGGTTCCTCCTGGGCTTACTAATCCTATAACTAAACAAGATTTTCGCCGTGAAGGTGGCAATCTCGTAGAATACAATCCACAAAAAGCAAGAGAATTACTCAGTGAAGCCGGATATCCAAATGGCGAAGGTCTTCCGCCTATAACTATTTTATATAATACAAATGAAATGCATAAAGCTGTAGCCGAAGTAATCCAAGCTATGTGGAAAGAAAATTTAAACGTCAATGTAGAACTTTTAAATCAAGAATCAAAAGTGTATTTAGATGCTAGAAATACAGGAAATTTCCAAGTAGCTCGTGCTTCATGGATTGGAGATTATGCCGACCCTATGACTTTTATGGACGTATATCTTGATGAAAATAACGATGGTCAATATCACAATCCACTTTATAATGATTTAGTTCGTAAAGCTCAAAATACAAACAATCAAGAAATTCGCATGCAAGCAATGCATGAAGCTGAAAAAATCTTGATGGACGATGCTGTTGTATTACCGATTTATTACACTACTCAACCTTATATAGCTCAACCTTATGTAAAAAATTATCGCTGGTCAATATTAGGCACTATCGATTTTAAAGAAGCATATATCGAAAATTCCCCTGAAAAAGCTTCCGAAAAATAAATCTTATAAGTAAAACCATTATATATTTAAATATAATGGTTTTTTCTTTTATATTTTCAATAAAGTCAAAACATTTAATTGACTCATACTTATTCAAATGCTATTCTAATAATTAGATTTATTAATAATATTTATGAATAAAGGAGGCTTCCTTTATGATGAAGACTCGCCACAAAGGCAAAATTCTTGGCATTGGTAGTTGTATTGGCATCATAGCGCCAGCTACTGCTTGTGCAGATTTTGATTATACTCCTGGCATTGAACTTTTACATCAATGGGGTTATAAAACAAAAATCTCCAAAACATTAAAAACAAATGAAGGTTATCTCGCAGGTTCTGATAAATTGCGAGCAAGTGAACTCAATAAATTTTTTGCTGATGATGAAGTTGATGCTATCTTATGTTTTGGTGGTGGTTATGGTTGTACACGCATTCTTGATTTATTAGATTATGATTTAATCCGTAAACACCCAAAATTATTAATAGGTTTTAGCGATGTTACAGCTCTTCATACTGCCATTGGACAAAATAGCCGACTTGTTACTATTCATGGACCTATGCTCAAAACTTTATCACGAAAACCTACGCAATATACGATTTCTTCTTTTTGTCGTGGTCTTCGCATGTCTGTTCCACTCGGTGCTTTTCCGCTACCTAAAAAACACGATTTAGAATCATTTTATCCAGGTAGAGCATTTGGTAAGTTAATCGGTGGCAATCTAAGCGTTATCACTTCTCTTTGCGGTACTCCTTATGAATTAAAAGGGGAAAATAGTATTTTATTTTTAGAAGATATCGGTGAAGATGCTTATGCTATCGACCGCATGCTTCGTCAACTTTGGCAAAACGGTTTACTAAAAGACATCAAAGGTTTAATCTTCGGCAATTTTTCTCATTGCCAACCAAATAAACAAGAACCTTATGAATTTACTGTTAAAGAAGTTTTAGAGCAGTATGCTAATTTAGCCAAAGTTCCTACAATTTATAATTTCCCAGCAGGACATGAACGCACAAATGCATTTTTGCCATTAGGTGTAAATGCTACTATTAATATTACTGACGATAATATTAATTTTTTCATTAGTGAAGCGCACTGCAAATTACGTTAATTCTATTAATTTCATCAATTAATTTTATTTTTAGAAAGATTTTATTTATGTACAAACAAGATTTAAAACAATTAGTCTGTCAAGAAATTGATAAACTCGAACCCGTCTTATCCAAACTCGCTGATTATCTTCATCAACATCCTGAAATCAGTATGCAAGAAATAAAAGCGGTAAATTATCTCAAAAAACTTTTAGAAGAATTTCAATTTATATTCACGCCTATTCTCAAAGACACATTTTCTACTGCTTTTATTGCTACTAAAGGAAATGGAGATAAAAAAATCGGCTTTTTAGCTGAATATGATGCCCTTCCTGATATTGGTCATGGCTGTGGTCATAATCTCATTTCTTTGATGAGTCTAGGGGCTGGATTATCTTTCAATGCTGTAACAGATAAAATTGCCCAAACAGTAATCTTTGGCTGTCCTGCTGAAGAAACTATTGGCGCTAAATTAAATATTGCCGATAATGGTTATTTTGATGATTTACAAGCATGTTTAATCATTCACCCTGATGATAAAACAACTATCGGTGGCACATCTTTTGCCACTCACCCTTTAGAAATAACATTTCTAGGCAAAGAAGCTCATGTAGCTGACCCTGTATATCACGGTATCAATGCTTTAGATGCACTTGTAGATTTTTATCAAGAATTTAAAAAGCTTAAGCAAAGCTTTACTAAACCTAATATCATTGGCACAATTATCACAGATGGTGGCATAGCTCCTAATATCATTCCAGCTAAAGCTACACTAAGAGCTACTATTCGCAGTCTTGATACAGATTATTTAGAAGAAGTCATGCTTCCACAAATAAAAAAATTAGCACAAAAAATAGCGCTAAAACATCAAACACAGTTAAAAATGCATCACTATGAGCCACTTTATAAAAACTTGCGCAGTGATAAACTATTAAATCAATATTATCAAGAAAATTTCTCTCTACTTGGTGAAAAATATACTCTACTTCCTGATGATTTTGCTGATGGCTCTACTGATGTAGGCAATGTCAGTCATGTTACTAGAACTTGTCAACCTACTATTTGCATTGGCAATAATTTATTTGTTCACACTTTAGAATTTGCTAATGCCAGTGGTTCTGAATATGCGAAAAAACAAGCATTAATCGGTGCTAAAGCTATGGCAATGACTGCTATTGATGTGCTATTTGAAAAATAATCATATTTTGAGGTCTTATTCATTATGAAAATCATAAAAATTCAAATCGGTAAAGTCAAAATTCCCTTAAAAAAACCTTTTATAACAGCTCTGCGCCGTGTTGACTTTGCCGAAGATATCATCATAAAAATAATTACTGATACAGGCAATATAGGTTTTGGCAATGCTCCGCCAACTGCTGTCATCACAGGAGATAGTCAAGCATCTGTAGTCTCTGCCATTCATGATATCATTGCACCTAAATTAATTGGCTTAGATATTTGCGAATTAGAAACCATCTGCAATCAAGTTGATAAAGCAATGCTTCATAATTCTTCTGCTAAAGCTGCTATAGATATCGCTATTTATGATTTATTTGCTCAAATGTGTAATTTACCATTATATAAATTATTAGGTGGCTATCGTACAGATATAAAATCTGATTTAACAATTAGCTTACGCGAACCTGAAATCATGGCTCAAGATGCGCTTGAAGCTGTAAATAATGGTTATACTGATTTAAAAATCAAAGTTGGCAATGACTCAACTTTGGATTTTAAACGTATTGTTGCCATTAGAAATGCTGTAGGCAATGAAATAAACATTCGCCTAGATGCTAATCAAGGTTGGAAACCTAAAGAAGCTGTTCGTTTAATTCGCCAATTTGAAGATAAAAATTTAAATATTGAACTCATTGAACAACCTGTAATCGCTCATGATACTGTAGGTCTAAAATTTGTAACAGATAATGTAGATACTCCTATCATGGCTGATGAATCAGCTTTTGGCACATATGAAGTATTTGAACTTCTCGCTAAAAGAGCTTGCGATTTAATCAATATCAAGCTCATGAAAGCTGGAGGTATCCACAATGCTTTAAAAATCGCTGATATGGCAAAAATTTGTGGCGTTGAATGTATGATGGGCTGTATGCTTGAATCTAAAGTAGGCATTACAGCGTCTGCTAGTTTAGCTGGTGGTAAATCCATCATCACTAAAACAGATTTAGATGCAGCTGATTTACTTGTCACAGACCCTATAGTTGGTGGTATATCCTATAAACAAAATCATATCATTTTAAATGAAAACAATGGTCTTGGCATAACAGATATCAAAGACTGGGAATTTATCACTGAAATAAAATAAAGGCTAGAAAATTCTAGCCTTTTTTTGTATCTTTATAAAAAATCTCAATTAATAATTAAATTTTATTTTAATCTTTGCTATAATAAAATTGTTATGCATATAATAATTATCATTTAAGAGGTGTTTATATATGGCTAAAGAAAAAAAAGATAAAAAAGCATTAAAAAATGCTAAAAAAGATATTTGGAATAATTATTCCGCTTCTGAAAAAAAAGCATTAGAGAAACTTTGCTTAAACTATCGTCATTTTTTAAGTAAATGCAAAACAGAACGTGAATGTGTAAAAGAAATCATATTCCAAGCTCAAAGAGCTGGTTATAGAGATTTAAAAGATATCATCACTAATAAAGAAACACTTCAAGCTGGTGATAAAGTTTATTCCGTATGTATGAATAAATCTGTTGTATTATTCAATATCGGTTCTGAACCTATGGAAAATGGCATGAATATTCTAGGTGCTCATATTGATAGTCCTCGCCTTGATATCAAACAAAATCCACTTTATGAAGATGGTGGACTTGCTTATATGGATACACATTATTATGGTGGTATCAAAAAATATCAATGGGTTACTGTTCCACTTGCTATCCATGGCGTTGTAGCCAAAAAAGATGGAACTGTTGTTGATATCAATATCGGTGAAGATGATAATGACCCTGTATTTTGCGTAACAGATTTATTAATTCATTTAGCACAAGAACAAATGCAAAAAAATGCTGCTAAAGTTATTGAAGGTGAAAACCTCGATATCTTAGTTGGCTCTATTCCTCTTGATGGCGCTGAAAAAGATGCTGTAAAAGCAAATGTTTTAAAAATCGTTGGCAAAAAATACGGTATCGAAGAAGAAGATTTCCTCTCTGCTGAACTTGAAGTAGTTCCTGCTGGTCGTGCTAGAGAAGCTGGTTTTGACCGTAGTATGATCATCTCTTATGGTCAAGATGATAGAGTTTGCGCTTATACTTCTTTAGTAGCTATGCTTGAAACAAAAAATATGACTCGCACAGCTTGTTGTCTTCTCGTAGATAAAGAAGAAATCGGTTCTGTAGGTGCTACTGGTATGCAATCTCGCTTCTTTGAAAATGCTGTAGCTGAAGTTTTAAATTTACTCGGTCAATATAGCGATTTAACATTAAGACGTTGTCTTGCTAATTGCAAAATGTTATCCTCTGATGTAACTTCTGCATATGATGCTTTGTATAAAGGTTCTTTTGATATGAAAAATATCGCTTACCTTGGTCATGGTATGGCATTTAATAAATTCACAGGAGCTCGTGGAAAATCTGGCTCTAATGATGCTAATGCTGAATATCTCGGCAATATCCGTGCCATCATGGAAAAAAATAATGTAGCTATTCAATTTTCTGAACTTGGTCGTGTAGACTTAGGCGGTGGCGGAACAATCGCTTATATCATGGCTCTTTATGGTATGCAAGTAATAGATAGCGGTGTTGCTGTATTGAATATGCACTCCCCATGGGAAATCACTAGCAAAATTGATGTTTATGAAACTAAAAAAGGATATAGCGCTTTCTTAAAAGACGCTTAAAATTAAAAAAAGCCTTCTAAAGCTAAAAACTTTATGAAGGCATTTTTTATTATTTTTATACAACAGCTACTAAGGCATAAAATAACATAATATAATTTATACTCAAAGCATAAGGCAAAATTTTCTTGATAACTAAATTAGTATCCACATCTACATATTGCATCAAAGCTATATTTTGCACATCTAAAGGGTCCATCATTTTTCTCAAATTATTCAACGATAATAGTGCCATACCTAATACCATAGGATTCATAGATGTTGAAGATATTATCACAGCACTTAGACCTGCTCCCATACCTTGCAAGTTGAAAGGCCCTTTGTATAAAACAAGTGGTGATAATATCGTGAAAAATAATAGACATTGCGTTGGCGATTTTGGCATTAAATGCAATAATAACGGTGCCATTAAATCTACAACTTCTGGAGTCTTCACAGCATGCATGAAAATCCCCACACTTGATAATAAAATAATAACCCTTGTAGATTTATAAATACTAACCTTCAATAATTCCAACATATCCATAAATGGCTGTTTGGAGCCCATAGCTAAAAAGCCATAAGATAAGGCTAAAATTAAACCTGTTTCAATATTTAATTTAAAGCCAAAAACAGCTATAAACGGTATGAAAATAGTACATAATCCCTGCCAATTTACTTTTATATTTTTCTGCTCATAATCTATGCTTTCAATATCTTTAACATATTTACTGTTCAATAAAATATAAAAAACTAAAGCTATAATGCCAACAACTGCCATGATATAATAAAAATCTTTTACTTTATCAATATTCCATGACAATAAATTAGCGTACAAAATATGATATCCAGGATTTAAGCAACTACCTATCGCACTAGATAATAATAATAGCACAACTGAACCTTGCTTATTAAATCCTATTTTTAACAAAATAGGCATAAATATAATCGCAATCAAAATTATCGAACTAAAATTTGTTATTATACTAGAAACTATTATTGTCAAAATAGCTACTACCCATAAGATACCTTTTAAATTATTTTGCAAATACTTTAAACATAAATGATTTATACTCTCATCTAATTTAAATTCTACAATAAATATTGCTAGCATCACACTTAAAATATAAATAAACATCGGCTCAGCTAAAGTCGTAGCTCCTTTTACAATAACATAATCAGCAATGCTATATTCACTGCCTGTTATGGGAGTGCCAGCTAATATCGCTGTAACTATGCCAAAAGCTGGCAAAGCACGTACAAATTCTACTTTTTTTGTTATTATTAAACCTACTGTCAACAAAAATATTAAAAAAACTAAAATGGCTAATAATCCATAATCTTCCATGACACTATCACCCACTTTATATTTTATTTTTATTCATTAGCTTTATTTAGTTCATTTACTTTGGCAATAGTTTCTGGTGATACTACAATCTTGCAAGCACCAGCTTCCACTTCCATCAAATCGCCAGCTTGATACAATAAACCTATTGAACCATCATGACAAATAAAATAATTATGACTTACATATGGTATTCTTTTTGATAAATTAACACCATTATCCAAACCATCAACGGCATAAGCTTGGCTGTTATTTAAAGCATCTTGCAATTGTTCTAAATTGATATTTAGATATCTACTCATAGGTACACGTTCGCCAGTATGTTTATCATATGTGATAGTATAACCTTCTAATTCCATACTATTAGAGAATTTCTTTTTCTTATTCACATAAAACATCAAAGAAATAATATTATCATCTTCATATTTTTCATAATAAGTCATATCAACTTTGCTATATACATGTTTTTCGATCTTTTCTTTTAAATCTTCAAGCTGTGCTTCAATATCTTCATTTATTTTGTCTTTAATCTTTTTATCCTCTATATCTACTACTGGATAAGCTAAACTATATGTTTGTTTTTTATCTCCCATATATTCACTAGACACTTGAGCTGTAGATATCGAGGGCAAGAAACTAAGTAACGTACAAATTATACATATTTTGATTATATTATTCATAAAAAAACCTCCATTAGCTATTAATATCCACAAATTATTATTAATTATATCATAAATATTTAAGACTATCACAAAATAAAAACAGAGTATAACTTTTCTTTCGATAAGCTATACTCTGTTTTATTTATCTATCCTTAATAACCATTTACTACCACATCAACTTTTCCTGTATCTGGATTAATGATTAAACCATGTACGGGGATATCATTAGGAATTAATGGATTTTCATGTATACTTGCTACGCTTTTTTCCACATTATCCTTAGGATTATGAAATGTATCAATCCATTGGGATAATTCATCTTTTATTTTATCAATAGCTTTTCCATCAATACCACGTTTTATCATAGTATCAATCAATTCTTTTGAAGTAGCTGTTGCCATACCACAACCATAATGACCAATAACCATAATTTCCTTGATATCAAATTGATAAATGCAAACTAACAAACTGCGAATTACATCATCAAATTTACTAGTTATTGTATTGCCTGCCGTTTTTATCATTTTGACTTCACCGCGACGAATACCAAGTGCTGGCTCTAACAATTCAACCAAACGCGTATCCATACAACTAACAATAGCTAGATGTTTTTGTGGATATTTACTCCAAGTATTCACTTCTTGTGTATGTTCAAGATAAGCTTGATTTGCCTGTAAAACTTCATCTAAAAGCGTCATATATCTTCTTATCCAAGCTCCTTTTTATTTATTTAATTTATAGACTATCCAATAGTAATAGTATAAGAAGCATCAAATTGCTTACTTGGAGCTAAATGCAATATACCTTTTTTATTGGAAAAATCTGTTTTTTGAGTACTATCAGCTAAACCATACCATGGTTCAATGCATAAAAATGGTGCTTTTACTGGTTTTGTCCAAATGCCGAGATATGGAAAACCTTTGAAATTAACTTTTACAAAATGATTATTTGCTGTATTAGTTAATTTCACTTCTTCAGAAAATAATTTTTTAAATACTAGAGCATCTTCAATAAATAAATCATGGTTTAAGCGCAATACTTTACCATAAACAAGTTTTACTGGAGCTACTCCGCCATCAAATACTCCTGCAGAATTTACATGATAAGAAGTCAATGGATTAGCTTCTGTCTGTTCAAACTCGAGTTCATGTTCATCAAAAGAGCCTTCAACGCCAATTGGACAATTAAATGCAGGGTGAGCACCAATGGAAAAATACATATCTTCTTTTGTATCAAGATTTTCTACTTTCCATGAAACTTTTACTTCTGCAAAATTAATAGTATAGGTAACTGTCAATTTAAACTTAAATGGATACATTCTCAATGTATCTTCATCATAAGTCAATGTGTATTCCAAAGAATTTTCTGTTTGTCCGCTAAACTCAAATTCTTTATCACGAGCAAAACCATGACCTGGCATACGATAAACAGTTCCATCATATTCATATTGACCATTTTTTAATTTACCAACAATAGGAAATAAGATTGGCGCATGTCTTTGCCAGTAATTAGGGTCAGCCTGCCAAATATATTCAATACCTGTATCTTTAGCTACAAGGCTATGAATTTCAGCACCATGAGTATCTACAGTGAGGCGTAAAATATCATTTTCTAACGTTTTTAACATGAAAAAAACACCTTCTTATGTTTTATTTTTTATAACAAATCTCCCATGCGTTCTTGAGGTACTGTTAAATCTAAATGATTATCTAATGCTTCTAATACTTTTCCTTCAACAGTAAAGCGAACAGCTTTTATATCTTTGAATTCTGTTAAAGAATTTACAATAGAGCCAATCAACATTAATTCCCCAGTAGAACCACCTGTGAAATTTGTTTTAAATGCTTTATTAAAATCAACAGTGGCAATATTATTATTTACTTTAACTGATAAAACTTGTGTATCTTTTGGCATGATATAGATACCTTCTTTATCAGAAATAGGTCCATCTATTAATGCTTGTACAACAGCTTTGTATTTATCTTCACGATTTAAATTTATCTGTCTTTGTGTTGGAATTAATTTTTCACCATTAGCATCAGGGAAATAAATTGTAACACCAGATACTTTCTTTTCGTTTGCCTGTTCCATATCACTTGCACTAGTGCTAGAAGAACTTACTTCTTTATTTACATTTTCCTGTACAGAGCTAGAAGAACTTTTTTCTAAATTCGTACCTTGTTCTGTACAACCAGAAGTAATTGTTAAAATAGATATTGCTAAAACTGCTAATAAACCTTTTATAGATTTTATTTTTACTCTCATTATTTTTTCGCCTCTCAAATTATATTAATTAATTGCTAAAATATTCGTTAATACCTTCTGCTATAGCTTTTGCCATTGTTGTTTGCCATTCATCATCACTTAATAAAGCTTCTTCATCATAATTAGTAATAAAAGCTGTTTCAATGAGTACAGCTGGCATATAAGAATGTTTTACTACATAAAAATTACAAGTGGAAATGCCTCTATCACGCAAGCCATTAGCTTCAATCATTTTTTCTTGAATACTTTGTGCTAATCTTTGTCCTTGATAGCTAGAACCATAATAAAATGTCTGTGTACCATTTGCAGCAGGATTTACAAAAGCATTGCAATGAATACTAACAAATATATCTGAATTTGCATTATTTCCTACATCAACACGTGCTTGTAATTCATTTCTTGCCGAAGAATTTGGACCATAAACATCGACATCACTATCTCTAGTCATAACCACTTTAGCTCCTGATTGATTTAAAATAGAAGCTACTTTTTGAGATATAGCAAAAGCTCCCTCTTTTTCTGTATATCCATTAGGTCCTACAGCTCCAGAATCAGAACCACCATGACCTGGGTCAATAGTAATTATTTTATTTTTTACATTACTCAAAGCTACATCACTAGCTACAGGAGTATTTACTACACTATTAAAAATATCGATTGCTATACCTTTTTTGCCTAAACTATATATTTTGTAATTATTATTTACTTCTTCTTGTAAATATATTTTTCCTTGAACTGTATCCTTTTTTTCTTGTAGAAATACTTTTTTAGCGATATTTCCATCTAATTTTTCTTGTCTTGATATATTACTTATTTGAGCATCTTCTATATTAAAAATCAATTGATATTTATTATTAGGATTTTCTTGAATAGAAAAGTTTTTTACTTCTCTATTAGTATTTATTTCTATATGAAGATACGTATCTCCTTGCTCTGAAGTCATAAGATTATGAGAAATTTTTTCTACATTTACACTACTTTTAGCCAAAGAAATATTTGGTATGACCATGAGCAACAAAACAACTGAACATAAAATTACCTTTTTTAATAAATTATACACTCTTACTACCTCTTTAATTTATTTATTATCATTTTTTAAGGACTTTAATAAATCTTCTATTTCTGCTACAGCTTTTTTTGTAGCTACTTCATCATATTTAATATCTATAGATAAATAATCTCCCTCCTTTAAATTCTCATCTAATAAATTCTTAGGGAAAACAACTTTTTGTTCATCTTCCCCTACTAATAATACAACTTTATCTTCTTCAAATCTATCAATAACAGCACTTATCATATCTTTGCCTCGATTTTATTTATATTTTATTTTTCTGTAGTAATTTTATAATCTTTACTACCATCACTTGTTATAGTAATAGAACCATTTTTATCTGTTTCATATACTTTCATACCCAATTTTTTATAACGTTCCATAGTTTGTTTATGCGGATGTCCATATTCATTACCAGCACCTAAAGAAATCAATACAGTTTTAGCATCTACTTGTTTTAGAAAAGCTTCACTTGAAGATGTTCTACTGCCATGATGAGGAGATTTTAATACTAATGAAGCGAGCTCACTACCATATGTTTTCACCATATTTTCTTCAGCTTCTTTTTCAGCATCTCCTGTGAACATCATTGTAAAATCATTGTATTTTAATTGACCAACTAAAGAATTATTATTTAAATCATCTCCAGATTTTAACATCTGTTTTGTAGGGCTAAAAACTTTGAATTTTACGCCACTACCAAAATCTAATTCATCATTTGCTGATAATTGTTGATATTTTATTTTTTTCTCTTTTATATTTTTTAAATAAGTCTTATAAGTTTGTGTTGTTGTAGGATCTCCATTATCATAAACTTCTTTGACTTCAAAATTCTTAAATACTGCATAAGCTCCACCTAAATGGTCTGCATGCGGGTGAGTTATGATTAATTTATCAATAGTTGTAATATTTCTTTCCTTCAATAATTTAACTAAATTATCACGTTCATCAATATCGCCTGTATCAATCATGATAGTTTGTTCTTTTGTTTGTATAAGCGTTGCATCACCTTGACCGATATCTAACATCTCTATTTTTAAAGCTTCGTCTTTATTTGCTGACTGTGTAGCATTATCTTTTCCACAACCCCATAAAAATAAACTGCACAAAATCATCAATAAGGCAACAATCTTTTTCATTCTATCAACCTTTCACCAATTTAATTTGATATTAAGTTATATAGCAAAAGTGCTCCTTAAAATCATCAGGAGCACTCCGCATACATCAACTATTATATAAAATTTTTTATGTATAGACAATTCGTTTTACTTTTTTAATCAATTTATTTTAGAACTTAACCAGCCCTAAACTAATCATCAATGCCTTGTTTACTTCCTGCATAAAATTTTTATCCAGCGTGGTAACTTTCTTACTCAATCGAGATTTATCAATAGTACGTAATTGTTCTAACAATACCATAGAATCTCGTTCTAAGTTGCAGTATTTTGCAGGCAAATCAACATGTGTAGGCATATGTGTCTTACCTAATTTGGCAGTAATTGCAGCTACTATAATAGTTGGACTATACTTATTACCAATATCATTTTGTACAATGAGTACTGGTCGTAGTCCACCTTGCTCTGAGCCAATTACTGGGCTTAAATTAGCATAATATATATCGCCACGCTTTACAATCTCATTTCTTCTCAGCGGATACACCATTACAAGAAATTTATTAAATAATAAATTGCGCTCTTGCCTCAGGCTTTCAACTCCTTTTCTAAATAAAATATGACTAACGCGACTTTGTAGCCATTTATATTTAATATGTTTCCTCCAACATATTAAGAAATTGCTAATATCATTGATTTTTATAAAAATTACTTCTAGTATAACAAACTGTCTTGACTTAAGCTTCTTGCTTATTTAAAAATCCTATATTTTCCTATCAACTAAGCTCATTATAACATATTTTTAATAAGCATACATCTTTTTTACTATTTGTTTGCAAAATAGTTTTACAAAATTAAGCTAAATTTTTGTTATAAGGGCAATAAATTTTACTATATGTCCAAAATAGTGAACTATTGCCCTTTATTACAAATATTATCTCAATTAGTACCTTATTTATTGTCTATTTGTTTACGAGCTTTAGACAGATTTAATAAAATATCTCCTGCTATTAAACCAGCTTGTCCATTTTCTCCAGCTAAATCACCAGCAAGTCCATGTAAATAAACGCCTACTGGAGCTGACATTTTTCCAGCTAATTTTTCAGCTACAATACCTGCTATTGTACCAGCTAAAACATCACCACTGCCGGCTGTTGCCATACCTGCATTGCCAACTGTAGTTACAAATATATTTCCGTCTGGATAAACAACAAGTGTTTTTTCACTTTTCAACACAAATATTGCATTAAAATATTCTGCTGCTTTTCTAGCTATTTCCCAAAGATTATCTTTTAAATCTGAAATAGTGATATGCAATAGGTTTGCCATTTCTCCCAAATGAGGTGTGAGTATTGGCATTTGTTTTATTTTCTTTAATTCATCAGGTGCTTGGCTAAAAGCAAAAATAGCATCAGCATCTAATACTAAAGGTTTATCTAAATCAATAGCTAATTTTCTTACCATTTGACATGTTTCATCATTTCTACCAAGTCCAGGTCCCATTAAAACTACATCAAAATCTTTAGCTATATCTTTTATATTTTCCATAGCACTATCGCCTAATACGCCAGGCAATATTTCTGGCAATGGTTTTACCATGACTTCTGTATTTTTCATGGATAAAATATCATATAAACTTTCAGCAGAAATAAGTGTAGATATGCCAGCACCTATTTTTAATACAGCTTGGCTAGATAAACAAGCAGCGCCTGTATAACCTGTTGAACCTGCTAAAGTTAAAACTTTTCCACAAGAACCTTTATATACATCATCTGCTCTTGAAGCTAAATGTGCTTTTACAAAAGCTTCATCTATAGCTTCTTGTTTTATATCTTCTTTAGTCAATAAATCATTTGGTATACCAATAGTTTTTACGATTATATTACCTGTATGTTTGCAACCAGGATACATAATCAAACCAATCTTTGGTAAACCAAAAGTAATTGTAGTAGTAGCAAAAATAGCATCACTTTCCACTACTCCTGTATTAGCATTAACACCACTTGGCATATCTACTGATAAAACAGGTCTATTCGAAGTATTTACTATTTGGATACATTTTTTAATGTTTTCTCGTAATTGTCCATGAATACCTGTACCTAGCAAAGCATCAATAATGCAATCAGAAAAAGTTATTGATATTTGCAAACGATTCCAATCACGTTCAGAAACAATATGGTATATTTCAGCTTTCATATTCACTAAAACATTGTAATTAATTTTAGCAGATGGTGTAAAATGTTCTGTATTTCCTAAAATAAAAATCTTAACTTTTGCACCATTATTCATTAAATGTCTAGCTGCTACAAAGCCATCTCCGCCATTATTACCACAACCAGCTAAAATGCAATAGCTCTGTCTAGCTATAGCTATATCTTTGCATAAATTCATAGCTTCTTTTGCTATTTCATGCCCTGCATTTTCCATTAAAGCTATTTCTGGTATACCAAACTGATTAATCGCTTCATTATCAATTTGTCTCATTTGTTCAGCAGATGCAATTTTCATATTATCATTATCCCTCCAAGATAGCTTGAGCTACCGCATATTCTTTACAATGACTCAAGGAGATAAAAATATTATATATCTTTCTTTTTGTAGCTATATATGCAAAATATCCATAAAGTTTTACATGTGGTGCTCCATCATCATCTGGTAATATCTCAATATCAGTCCACAATCCTCCACCAGATATACCTGTACCCAACGCTTTTACTACAGCTTCTTTAGCTGCAAATCTAGCTGCATAAGAAGAAACTGCCATTTGTTTTCTGGAATTACAATATTCCTGTTCTTTTTTTGTAAAAATGCGCTCGATAAATTTCTCATTGGTTAAGGATTTTTCTATTCTTGATATTTCTATGATATCAACACCTGTACCCTTTATCATTCATACTTCACCCTTTATTTTATTTTAATGCCTCTTGTAATGTAAGTGCATTTTGTTTCATAGCCTTGATATAAGCATCAAGATCATTTTCTCCTGTTACTACAGGATCTAAGGTATAAACTTTAGCTCCTGTTTCATTGGCAATCGTTTTGGCTGCTGTTGATGAATATTGTGGTTCTGCAAATAAAGCCTTTGCCTGTAAATCATTTACTTGTGCAATAATTTCATCTAATTCACTAGGTGTTGGCGCTGTTCCTGGTTCACGTTCAATTACACCAACAATATTTAAATTAAATTCTTTTGCAAAATAAGGAAATGCTTCATGGAATGTAACAATATCTTTATGTGGTAAATTATCAATCTGATTATGCATATCTTGTTTTAAATCTTCCAATTTAGCAATATATTCTTTGGCATTTTTCTGATAAGCATCTGCATGTTCAGGATCCAATTTACTCAATTCATCAGCAATTGTCTGTACTTGTGTCATGCAATTAGATACACTAACCCACACATGTGGATTTTCTCCATGTTCATCTGCTAATAATTCAATACCTTTAGCAGTTTCAACAACTTTTAAATTCTTCTGATTATCAATTACATCTTGTAAAAAAGATTCCATACCAGCTCCATTAGCTATGAAAACATCTGCATTTTCTAACTTTTTCATATCAGCTGGTGTCATTTGATAATCATGTAAACAACCTGTTTGTGGTTTAGTCATATTTTCTACAACTACCCCATCAATTCCTTTTGTAACATTCAAAGTTTCTATATAAATTGGATAAAAAGATGTAACAATTTTTATTTTATCCTCTGAATTTGCTTTATCCTCTTGACTTGTACTTGTTTTTTCACTACCACAAGCTGTAAACACCATCATTGTCATCAAACTCAAAACCACTAATAATAATTTTTTCAAAATAAAAACTCCTTTAAGATTTTATTTTTCCTCAATCATCACCAATATATATACAAAATTATATAAAATGTGGCGATACTACCAAGGATAAAATCCTCGATATACTCGCCACTAAATTAATTTATATCAAAGTTTAATAGTTGCTGCAGCAGATAATGTTTCGCGAGCTTGTTTCATGATATCTTCAATGATTGTAGCTACAGGTTCTACTTTTTGTAAAACAGTCAAAGATTGACCAGCCTGCATCATACCATTTACTACATCACCTTCAACAGCTGCTAATTTATTTGTACCTGTTGCCATGCGAATAAGTTCTTCTTTAGAAGTTTTACCTTCATTTTCTTTTTGTACAAATTCTGTAGAGAATTTATTTTTAATACCACGTACAGCACCACCAAGAGTAAGACCTGTAACAATAGTATCTGTATCTACAGCTTCAATTAATTTTTGTTTCATATTTTCATGAACAGAACATTCTTCTGCTACTAAGAAACGAGTACCCATCTGTACACCGCCAGCACCCATGAGCATAGCTGCTGCTAAGCCACGACCATCGCCGAAGCCACCAGCCATAACAACTGGAATATCTTTTATCTCTGGAATTACTTGTGTCATAAGAGCCATTGTAGTCAATACGCCAATATGACCGCCAGCTTCCATACCTTCTGCTACCATAGCATCAGCACCAGCAGCTGCTACACGTTTTGCAAGTTTTACATTTGGAATTACAGGAATTACTTTTATACCTGCTTCTTTTAATTTTGCAAAATATGGAACTGGATTTCCTGCACCTAAAGTAACAAAAGCAGGTTTTTCTTCGCAGATAACATCTACGATTTCATCTTTATTTGGTGCCATGAGCATTACATTTACACCAAATGGTTTATCTGTTAATTGTTTTGCTTTGCGGATTTCTTCGCGAACATATTCTGTAGTTCTACCACCACAAGAAATAATACCTGCACCACCAGCATTAGAAACAGCTGCTGCAAGTTTTGCATCAGAAATCCAAGCCATACCGCCTTGAATAATTGGATATTTTATACCTAAAACTTCAGTAATAGACTTTGCCATTATAATCCTCCTAAATGAAAAATCTTTTTGCTCAATTTTAATTCAAATCTTATTTTAGTATATCATAAAATCCATACTAAATCATTAGGGATTAATTATAAATAATAATTTTTGCTTGCGTGATAATTTTTTTATTTGAGCTTCACGCTTCATAGCTTCGCTTTTTGTGGCAAAAACTTCATAATAAACTAATTTAACCGGCAAACGCCCACATGTATAGCGAGCACCTTTGCCGGCATTGTGTTTTTCTAAACGCTTTTTTAAATCATTTGTCCAACCTGTATATAAAGTACCATCACTGCATTGTACCATATACGTATAACAATTCATTATTCAGCATCTTTGATTTCTATTTTATTAATAACTACATCTTCGATAGGTTTATCCATGAAATCAGTCTGTACATGACCAATAGCTTCCACTACGTCCATGCCTTTTACTACTTTACCAAAAACAGCATGATGACCATCAAGCCATGGAGTTTTGTCTAGAGTGATGAAGAACTGAGAACCACCTGTATTAGGGCCAGCATTTGCCATGGATAATACGCCAGGGCCATCATGTCTTAAATCTTTGTGGAATTCATCTTTAATTGTGTAACCAGGGCCACCTGTACCATTACCATTAGGGTCTCCACCTTGAATCATGAAACCATCAATTACACGATGGAAAATTAAACCATCATAAAAATTATGTTCTGCTAAATCGATAAAATTACCTGTTGTGATTGGTGCTTTATCTTCGAATAATTCAATTTCAAAAGTACCCATATTTGTTTCAAATACTGCAATACGATTTTTACTCATTGATTGAACTTCCTTTCCTATTTGTTCATTAGAATTTATTTGTTGCTCTGCAATACCATTACTTGTAAATAAAGATAAGGTAAATACAGATGCTAATAAACATAAAAATATAATTTTTTATCTATTCTTCATTCTATTTAATTGTACTTATTTTATTTAGTGATAAAATAGCTCTCTCCAGAAACTTTAGGGCACCAAATAGAGTTCATTTTCTCTTTATTAGGAAAATCTTCTGGTATTATCCAGTCTTTTTTACCTACATTATGCATAGTAATTAAATTTTTAACTTCCGTAACTTTGCAAAACTCAGTTACACCTAAATCTAAAAATTCTTCTAATCTACTATCTACAGGGAAAAATGCTATATCCATTTTCAAACCAGATAAACGCATCATTTGTTTTACAAATCCATTTTTAGCAAATGCATTATTTTCTTTTGTATCGCCTTTCCAATGCCACCAATTAAAATCACCTGCATGGAAAATCTTCCAATCATTTTTTTCTACAAAAAAAGAAATTCCTTCATCAGTAGAACTAAATGAGCGTACATGTATATTTTTATCATCATAAGTCATATATTCATCTAAAATAATAGTCTTTTCTTTAGGCAATACATCAGTTACCACATCATAGCTGATAAAATATTTTGTTACCTTATCTTTAAATTCACTTATTTTAGGATTAAAATGGTCATAATGAACATGAGATACAAAAAAATAAACTTCTTTTTTATCTTGAATAATTTTGTCCACTATATTTTTTTCATCTTGATAATAATCAAAAATTATTGCGCAATCGCCTATTTCTAAAATAAAACCGCTATTTAATAAATAAGTTACTTTTACTTTGTCATACATCAGACTCACCTCAAAAAGGCATAATATACATTCATTTTCACAAATTTTAGCAATAGTGTCAAGACCTGTTTATTTTTGTCAACAAAATAATATTTTTCTAGCATGATTTTCTATTTTTAGTTATAATATCTATTGATAACTTGTAAACATGAAAAATATAAGGGGTTGAACATAATGTTTAGATTTTTAACTGCTGGAGAATCTCATGGACAATGCTTAACAGCATTAGTTGAAGGAATTCCCGCTGGTCTTAAAATAAATCTTGATGAAATAAATAGACAAATGGCACGCCGTCAAAAAGGCTATGGTCGTGGTGGTCGTATGTCTATAGAAACAGATAAAGTAGATATCTTATCTGGTGTACGTTTTGGCGAAACAATGGGCGACCCTATTACTTTGCGTGTAGTGAATAAAGACTGGGAAAACTGGACTGACCGCATGTCTGTGATGGGTACACCTACATGGACTAAAGTTACAGCTGCTCGCCCAGGTCATGCAGATTATGTTGGTATCAAAAAATATAATCGTGAAGATATCCGTGACATTTTAGAACGCTCTAGTGCTAGGGAAACAGCTGCTCGCGTGGCTGCTGGAGCTGTTGCTCGTCAACTTTTAGAAGCTTGTGGTATAAAAATCGTATCTCATGTAATTAATATCGGTGGTGTAAAAGCTAATACAGATAATATTGATTATGCTAATTTACAACCTAATGATAGCGATTTAAACTGCAACGATGCTCAAGCAGAAGCTAAAATGCGCGAAGCAATTCGTGATGCTGGTCAAGCAGGCGATACTTTAGGCGGAACTTTCGAAGTTGTAGTCCAAAATATGCCAATCGGCGTAGGCAGTCATATTCAATGGGATAAACGCCTCGATATGCAACTTGCTGGAGCTATGATGTCCATTCAAGCTATCAAAGGCGTTGAAATCGGCGATGGTTTTGATTATGCAAATCATCCAGGTAGTCAATTACATGATGAAATGTTTTACAATGAAGATAAAACTGTTTATCGCAAAACAAATCATGCAGGTGGTATCGAAGGTGGTATGAGTAATGGCGAGCCTATTATTGTTCGCGCTTGTATGAAACCTATTCCTACACTTATGACACCACTTCATTCCATTGATATTGAAAGTAAACAAGAAGTTTTAGCTTGTAAAGAACGCAGTGATGTTTGTGCTGTTCAAGCAGCTTCTGTAGTTGGCGAAGCTATGGTTGCACTTGCTATCACTAAAGCTATGATTGACAAATTCGGCAGTGATTGCATGGTTGATGTCCTTCAAAATTTACAAGCTTATAACGAAAGAATAAAAGGATAGGATTAAAATGAAATCTAATATTGTACTTATAGGATTTATGGGCAGTGGAAAATCTATTACAGGTAAATTATTAGCTTATCGTTTAGGTTATAGTTTTGTAGATACAGATACAGCTATCGAACAAGAATACAAAACAAAAATAAAAGATATGTTTGCTAAAGAAGGCGAAGCCGTATTTCGCCAACGTGAAACAGCTACTATCCAAAAATTAGCACAAAAAAGTCATCAAGTAATTTCTACAGGCGGTGGCGTTGCTACTAAAGAAACTGATATGCAAGAGCTTCGCAAAAATGGTATCGTTATAGCGCTGACAGCTATGCCACATACTATTTTAAAACGCACTGGAAATGATAAACGTCCTCTACTTGCCAAAAAAAGCAATGAAGAACGTTTAAAAACTATTATTGAACTTATGGCTAAACGTGCTCCATTTTACAAAAAAGCTGATTTAATCATAAAAACAGATGATACAACACCACTGCAAAATGTCGAAATCATTATGAAATACTTAAAGGGTGTGAAATAATGCGCATTGTTCCCGTAAATCTCAATGAAAAATCTTATAATATCTATATTGGTCATAATCTAGAAACAACTATCATTGATTTTTTTAAAGCACAAAAATATTCTCAAAAAGCTTTAATCATCACTGATACAAATATTGCTCCATTATATGCAGACAGCGTCAAAGATTTACTCACTAAAGCTGGTTTTAATGCCAAAATTGCCATCATTCCAGCTGGTGAACAATCTAAATCTTTATCCGTTGCAGAAACACTGTATACACAAGCAATTGAACATGGTCTTGACCGCAAATCTCCTATCATTGCTCTAGGTGGTGGTGTCGTTGGTGATTTAGCTGGTTTCATTGCCGCTACCTTCATGCGTGGTGTGCCTTTCATTCAAATGCCAACTAGCCTACTTGCACAAGTTGACTCTAGTGTTGGTGGCAAAGTCGCTGTAAATCATGCTCTAGGCAAAAATCTCATTGGTGCTTTTTATCAACCACAAGCCGTTTTCATGGACTTAGAAATGATGAAAACTTTACCTACTAGAGAGATTTCCACAGGCTTAGGCGAAGTCATTAAATATGGCTTTATCTATGACCATGATTTTTATACTTATTTAACTGAGCACCAACAAGAAATTCTTCAATTGAAGCCAGAAGTCCTAATTCATATCATCGCACGCTCTTGTGAAATAAAAGCAGATGTAGTATCTAAAGATGAATGTGAAGCTGGTCTTCGTGCCATCTTAAACTTTGGTCATACTTTAGGTCATGCTATTGAAAAAGAAACTAATTATGCCGTTTATAATCATGGAGAAGCAGTAGCTATCGGCATGGTTGGCGCTAGTAAATTAAGTTTTAAATTAGGCTTAATATCTCAAAATGTAGTTGATAAAATGTGTCAATTACTTGCAAATATGAACTTGCCACTTAAAGCTAAAAATTGTGATGCTCAAAAAATTTATCAAGATATTTTCCATGACAAAAAAACTGTTAACGGTAAAGTTAATTGGGTTTTATTAGAAGATATCAGCAAAGTATGTATAAAAAAAGATGTTCCCGAAAAATTAATCAAGGAAACTATTTTAGAAATACTGTAAAAACTTTATAAATAATGCTTTAACAAAACGAGTATTTTTTTCAAATTTGAATGAAATACTCGTTTTAATTTTAAATTCTAATTTAAATTTTTAAAAAATTGTAAAAATACTTGACAAAGTTACACAAAAGTATTATAAATTTATTTGTACAATAAATAATATTAATATTTTAATAAATGAATGCAAGTTATTTTTTTAACAAAGTATTAAATTTTATTTAGTTTATTAAGCATAGTTCCGGAGCTATCTTAAAATTTTATAATTTCCTAAAGAAGGTGTATCCTTATATGATTACTTTTTTTATTAGTTTAATCGCTCTTATTGTAGGTTTCATGATTTATGGTCGTTTTGTAGAAAAAGTTTTTGCTCCTTCACTAAAACCTACTCCTGCCATAACTCATAACGATGGTGTAGATTACATACCACTTCCAACATGGAAAGTTTTTATGATTCAATTATTAAACATTGCAGGTCTTGGTCCAATTTTTGGTGCCATTGCAGGTGCTCTCTGGGGTCCAGTTGTTTATTTTTGGATTGTAATTGGGACTATTTTCTCTGGTGCCGTTCACGATTATCTCTCTGGTATGATTTCCCTTCGTCATAATGGTGAAAGTATTTCAGAAATCGTAGGTATCTATCTTGGCGATACTATGAAAACTGTAATGCGTATTTTCTCCGTTATCCTTTTAGTTTTAGTAGGTACTGTATTTATGACAGGTCCTGCATTACTTCTTGCCAAACTCACTCCTGATTCTTTAGATGTTACTTTCTGGTTAGTAGTTGTACTCATTTATTATTTCTTAGCTACTTTATTACCAATCGATAAAATCATTGGTAAAATTTATCCACTTTTCGGTGCTTGCCTAATCATCATGGCAGTTGGTGTTTCTAGTGGTATTATCCTCGGTGGCTGGCAAATGCCAGAAATGACACTTCAAAATCTTCATCCAAAAGATTTACCTATTTGGCCATTAATGTTTATCACTGTTGCTTGCGGTGCCACATCTGGTTTCCATGCTACACAATCTCCACTCATGGCTCGTTGCATGAAAGAAGAAAAAAATGGTCGCGTTGTTTTCTATGGTGCTATGGTAGCTGAAGGTATTATCGCTCTTATCTGGGCATCTGCTGGTATCGCTTTCTATGAAACAACTGGTGGATTAGCTGCTGCTATCGCTAGTGCAGGTCCTGGTGGCGTTGTTTATGATGTATCCTTTGGTACATTAGGCACTGTCGGTGGTATTTTAGCTATGATTGGTGTTATCGCTTGTCCTATCACTTCTGGTGATACTGCATTCAGAAGTGCTCGTTATACACTTTCTGATTGGTTCAAAATCGATCAAGTTTCTTATACAAAACGTTTAGCTTTAGCTATCCCACTTCTTGGTATCGGTGGCATCTTATCTCAAATGAATTTTGATATCATTTGGCGTTATTTCTCTTGGGCAAACCAAACATTAGCTATGATTGCTCTTTGGACAGGTGCAATGTATCTTTGGAAACAAAATAAAGGTGGTTGGCAACATTATATCGCTGTAATTCCTGCCATTTTTATGACTATGGTTACTTTCACTTATATTCTCCAAGCTCCTGAAGGTTTTGGTTTACCAACTAGCATTACTTATCCTGCTGGTATCATCATCACTATCTTTTGGACTATAATCTATTTTAAATCTACAATATTTAAAAAATAATAATAATAAACTCCACTATTAATTTTATTTAATAGTGGAGCTTTTTATTTAAAGTTTTATTTTTCTACCAACTTTATATTCATGACGCAAATAATTTTGGCAATCGATCAATTCATCGCCTTCTTTTATTTCAGGCTTTTTATATGTTCCATCGCTACATAAAATTCTAGCTTTAAGATTATCTTTCCACATTATGCGTAAAGTATCATAGATGCTACTTTTTATTTTAGAATCATAGATAGGAGCGGCAATTTCTACACGGTTTTCCGTATTTCTAGTCATCCAGTCAGCAGAGGCAATATACATCTTCATATCTTCGCCAGTGCCAAAACAGAAAATACGAGAATGTTCTAAGAATCTACCTACTACGCTAATTATTTCAATATTATCAGTTTTTCCTTTTATTCCCGGTAAAATACAGCAAATACCACGAATAATCATTTTGATTTTTACTCCAGCTTGAGAAGCATCTTTTAAAGCATCTATCAATTGTCTATCAGTCAGAGAATTCATTTTCAAGAAAATGCTTGTTTCTTCTCCAGCTTTAGCTTTTTCAATTTCTTCTTTAATTAAATCTAATAAAGTATTTTTTAGACTAACAGGTGCTACTAATAGATTATTATATTCTCCATAGAGATTATCAATACCCATATTTTGGAAAAATTCTACAGCATCTTTACCTATATCTTCATTGCTAGTTATCAAGGAAATATCCGTATATAAAGAAGATGTAGAAGCATTATAGTTACCTGTACCTATTTGTGTAAAGTATTTTATGCCTGTTTTATCTTGTTTCATAACTAAGCAAATTTTGGAATGAACTTTATATCCTTCCATACCATAAATAACTTTACAGCCAGCATCTTGTAAAAATTCTGCCCAGTTTATATTATTTTCTTCATCAAAACGAGCTCTAAGTTCCATCAAAACAGTTACATCTTTACCCATTTTAGCTGCCATTGATAAATAATTCATCAATTGAGCTCTATGACTACCTACACGGTATAAAGTAATCTTTATAGCAAATACTTTTTCGTCTGTTACAGCTTCTTTAATGAATTTCAAGAAAATATCAAAGCTTTGATATGGATATTGTAACATTACATCATTATTTGCCACATAATCCATCACACTAGCATTTTCAGGAACACAACAGATATGAGATGGCTCAAATGGTGGATACATCAAGCTATTTTTCTGTTCTTCATTAAATTTACTACCTAAGCTAAAAATATAAGATTTATTGATAGGAGATTTATAGATAAAAATTTGTTTTGATGTGATTTTAAATTGTTCTGTGGCATATTTCATCATTGTTGAATCTATATTGCCCTCTATTTCTAAACGAACAGGTGCAAGTCTTTGTCTTTTCAATAAAACTTCACGTGCATGTTCTAAGAAATCTTCCCCTAAATCTAATCGCTCATCATCTAAACTAATATCTGCACTTCTAGTAACAGATAAAATTGCTGTATTTTCTACTTCATAGCCATCAAAAATTTTATCAGCATATGTAGCTATGATATCTTCTGTCATCACATAGCGAATTTTAGATTTATTTGGTATATATACGATTTTAGGTAAATTGCTAGGTACTGGAATAATTCCAAAAACCTTTTTCTTTTTGCGTGTTAAAATTATACCTACATATAACGCTTTATTTAATAAATGAGGAAATGGATGTCTTACATTTATAATTTGTGGAGATAAGAATGGGCTAATTTGATTGTCAAAATATGCTTTAACATAAGATTTATCTTTTTGATTTAAAGATTTTACTTTTTTACGTTCGATGCCGTATGTTTTAAGCTGTTTTTCTACAGTTGCAAAAATTTTATCAGCTTTTTGATTTAATTGTTTTGTAGCTACAAAGATTTTATCTAATTGCTGACTTGGTGTCATAAAACTTTTATTATCAAAACCATTTGTATCCACAGAAGCCATTTCACATAGACTACCTACGCGTACTCGATAAAATTCATCTAAGTTACTAGCATAAATTGCTATAAATTTTAGTCTTTCATATAGAGGCACATTTTCATCTATAGCTTCTTCTAATACTCTATCATCAAAACGAAGCCATGATAATTCTCTATTTTGTGTATATGATGTATCTATCTTTTTATGCATTCTGTTCTCCCTCTTTAGTTAATACTTGCTTATATAAATATCCTTCACGTACACCTGCACGACTTACATATATGCTTTGTACATTAAAATATTTAACAATAGTATTTAAGATTATCATACCTGGCATAATTGTACGCACACGTTCAGGTACGACTTTTAATAATGTTTCTAAAGTTTCACGAGGTACTAATTTTTTATTTTCACGGTTTTCTAGTTTTTTAACCATCCAATTTAAATTTTCAGCAATGACAAAACGATTATTTTTACTTAAATCATAAAAATAACTATTTAATCTATCTACATTACGAATAGTTCCACCTACACCGCAAACATATGGACAATCGCCCCATTGGTCTACATCGTAACGAACTATCATTTCTCTTACGCATTCTTCAATTTTTTTGCGTTCTTTTTTTGTTGGGAATAAATGTTTTACAAATTTTGTATACATGCTTAAAGAACCGATTGGTAAGCTTATAGAATTTTGTATTTGCATATTATTATACATAACTAATTCTGTACTACCGCCACCAATATCTACTAATAAACCACTTTTTAAATCAATAGTTCTAGCTGCACCAACAAAATCATATTCAGCTTCTTGAGCACCACTTAATAAATTAATAGCTAATCCTGTTCTATCTTCAATTTCACTAACTGCTGCTTGACTATTAGAAATATTTCTTAAAGATGCAGTAGCAAAAACATGTAAATTATTTACACCTAAATCTTTAGCTAATAAATTAAAACTATCCAAGATATAGCAAGCTCTATTGATACCGTCTGCTACCATCATACCATCTTGAATAAATGATGCTAATTCTGCCATTTCTTTTTTATTTAAAAGTACTCTTGGTTTACCACCTTCTACTTTATAAATAACAAGACGCATTGTATTTGAACCAATATCTACAATACCATACATCTAAATTCCTCCTACTCTGTTTTAAGTATAATATTTTTTTATGCTAAATTCTATATATCCCCTCGTTTTTCCTTCACTATTTTACAAAAATATTACAAAATACAATCTTTTTACTAAAATAGACAAAAATAATAGCATTCTTCGTTTCACAACTTAGAATGCTGTATTTATAAATTTTATTTATTATCTACTTCAATAATAGATTAATTTTGCCTTTAATAATATTATAGTATAAAAATAAGAAAATTAAATATGAGAAATGTTAAATCTTTGTAAAATTTTCTAAGCGTCTACTTCTATATTCTGCTTAAATAATTTAATTTGCTCATTTCTTATCCAATCGCCAATCGCTTTACCTTTCAAATTTGCTGGACAATTCTTCATAGATACACTATGAATTTTTTGGAGATAACTATGATAATCTGCTAAATAATAAGGTAATGATTTACTATCTGCCAAAATCACACAATTAAAACCAGCAAAACCTAAAGGATTTTTCTCTACCGTCAATAAAAAATCGACAATTTTTCCTACTTTTCCTAGTCTAGCTGCTCGCATATGTTCTTTGATGACAAATAATCCACCTTGCAACCATTTTTTAGGAAGCGTCATGCGTTTATTCCATGCTTTTAATACTGCTAAACCTTTTTCTTCATGTCCATAATGATGAGGTAACATTTCTTTTGGCGTTACACCTTTGCCCAAATCATGCACAAGACCTGCAAAACGCACTGCGACATCATCAGTCATATCAGCAACTAAATCCACAATCTCCATAGTATGCTCAAACGCATCACCTTCTGGATGAAATGCTACAGGTTGAGTTTTCCCAATCAATGCATAAATTTCAGGAAATAAGATTTCCAATAAATCCGCTTTCACTAGACTGCGGAAAAATATTGAGGGTTTCTTTGTTTTTAATGCACGTTGTAATTCATTAAAAATGCGTTCTTGTGGCTCTGATTTTATTTCCTCTCTACATGCTCGCATCAAATTTACAGTATCTTCATTGATTTTAAAATTCAATTCACAAGCCTGACGCGCAGCTCGAAGCGCTCTCACAGGGTCCTCTTTAAAATGATGTGATACTGCTTTGATACATCTTTTTTCAATATCTTCTCGTCCTTTATATGGATCAATTATTTTTCCATCATGTACACGGTAAGCTATGCTATTCATTGTCGTATCTCTACGATATAAATCTTCTTCAATTGTTACTTTTTCATCATAATTTACAATAAAGCCTGTATATCCTATACCCGTTTTTCTCTCTTTACGAGCAAAAGCTACTTCACATTCTTTGTCTTCAATTTTTACTAAATACACAGGAAAAGATTTTCCTACTTTTTTTGCCTTTGGAAAATTTTGTTTAAACTCATCTTCTTTTACATGACAAATGACAAAATCTTTGTCCTTAGGAATAACACCTCGTATTTTATCGCGCACCCAACCACCTACAATATATAAAGTGCCACCTAAATCATCTATCTTCCGTGAAAATTCCATTTCATTCATAATTTTAAATCACCTACTTATAAAAAAACCCAGTTAGATATAATATCTACTGGGTTTTATTTTAATTTATTCTATTACCATAGCACCTTTATTATCAATATCTAATACTAAGTATTTAGAGCTAATATTATGTTTTGCAAAAGCCTCAACCATTGCTTTACCGATTTCTTCACCATTTTCTATCGTATAAGCAATAAGTGTTGGACCTGCTCCACTTATAGTTGTACCAAGTGCACCTTTAGAATTTGCTGCTGCAAATACATCATACATACCAGGAATTAAATCTGCTCTATATGGTTGATGTAATTTATCTGCAAAAGCACCTTTTAAAGCTTCTATTTTTCCTTGACAAATAGCTGCAATAATCATAGCTGTATGACCAATGTTAAAAATAGCATCTTTTAATGGCACTTCTTGTTTTAAAGCTGCTCTAGCTTTTTTAGTTGGTAAATAAAAATCAGGTATAGCCACTACCATTTTTAAATCAAAATTTGGCATAAAAGATACATATTCTAATTTATAATCAGTTTTTGTGCTGACTGTTATTCCGCCAAATAAAGCAGGTGCTACATTATCAGGGTGTCCTTCAATCTCAGTAGCTAACTCAAATATATCCTGTATAGAAAATCTATTATTCAAAAATACATTAGCTGCAAATAATCCCGCTACTATAGCAGTTGCACTACTGCCAAGACCACGTGATAGCGGCACATTATTTGTCATTTTTATATGTGCCCCTTGATATTTTTTCTCCAAGTGAGCTTTAACTAATAACTTTTCTATAGAGCGCCATACCATATTTCTTTCATCACATGGTATATTTGTTGCTCCATCTCCATAAATTTCTATACATAAATTTTTTTCTTCTAAGAGTTTTAATTCTAATTCATTATAAATACTACAGGCAATACCCATAACATCAAAACCAGGACCACAATTGGCTGTAGTTCCCGGAACTCTTACTTTGACAAAATCACTCATAATTAAGCCTCCTGAGACATTACTACTCGGATAATATTAGAAATTTCATGTACTACATCTAAATTATTTAAACGAACTTTGAGGTCTTCAATTTGATTATTATTTACATTATGAGTAATTGCTACTATTTCAGAAAATTCCCCTACTCTGCGTTTTTGAATTACAGAATATAAACTTACATTGCTTTCACCAAAAGCTGTAGCAATCGCACCTAATACACCAGGTTTATCTTCAACTAATAAGCGAATATAATATCCTGATAAAACTTTATCTGGTGGGCATAATTTCTTTTCTTCATAACAAGTACAACGTATTTTACCAAAACGGTCTTTACCCATATCACGTGCTACATCAATAATATCTGCTAAAACGGCTGAAGCAGTTGGTCTTTCACCTGCTCCTTTACCATAAAACATAGTATCGCCAACAGCGTTACCATGAATAAATATAGCATTAAACACATTGCGAACAGAAGCCAATGGATGATCCTTATCAATAAATGTCGGATGAACGCGAACATCTATACCATCTTCTGTATGTTTAGCTATAGCCAATAATTTTATAATATAGCCTAATTCTTTAGCGTAAGTTATATCTTCTGGTGTAATGTTAGTAATACCTTCTACTTTTACATCTTCTAAACTTACGCGTGTATTAAATGCAATAGAAGATAAAATTGCTGCTTTTCTAGCGGCATCTAAACCAGCGACATCTGCTGTAGGATCTGCTTCTGCATAACCTTTAGCTTGAGCTCTTGCTAATGCAGTATCATAATCCATACCTTGCTCTGTCATCTTAGTTAACATGTAATTAGTTGTACCATTTACAATACCAATTAATTCTGTGATTTTATTCGCAGTTAAACATTGTTTTAATGGAGTGATAATCGGTATGCCACCTGCTACACTTGCTTCAAACATAAAATCTACATCATGTTTTTCCGCCGCATCAAACATATCTTTACCAAACTGTGCTAAAACATCTTTATTTGCTGTAACTACATGTTTGCCATTTTCCATAGCTTTTAACATATATTCACGTGCTGGATGTATGCCACCTAATAATTCTACAACAATATCAATGCTTTCATCATTTAAGATATCATCAATGTTATCTGTAAAAACAACATCTCCATTAAAATCACGTTTTTTGTTTAAATTGCGAACTAAAACTTTGCTCACTTCGATATCATTGCCAATTTTGGCTCTGATATCATGATAATTTTCTTGTAAAACCTTTAAAACACCTGTACCTACTGTGCCACAACCTAATAAACCTAATTTTATCTTCTTTGCCATAAATATCCCTCTCTCAAGACTAGACTTTTAAACTTGACCAATAACCTCTAAACGTCTTACGCCGTTCACAAGACGCAATTTATCGAGCAATGCTTCAAGGTCAATATTCATATTTTTAGTTTCAATAGAAATTGTTGCTACTGCTACTCCTTGAAGAGGAATACCTTGGTTAATAGTCAATACGTTTCCTTTATCTTCAGAAATCATATTTAACACATTAGAAAGTACTCCCTGTTTATTATCAAGAACAAAAGAAACAGAAACAATTTTATTGATACTTGCTTCATAAAATGGTAAAACAAAGTCTTTATATTTATAATAAGCACTACGACTTAAACCCATTTTAGAAACGGCATCATTTATAGTCATATTATCATGACGACGTAACATTTCTTTTACCTTGATTGTTTTTTTGATTGCAGAAGGTAAAATATCTTCTTTTACTAAATAGTATCCTGAATCTTTTTTTGTCATTATTAAATCCTCCGTACTTTTACAATGGATAATATTCTTTTTATAGCAGACATTATATCATTTTATCGCCATAATAGCAAAGGGTATTATTAAGTTTTAGATAAATTATCTATGACCTGCTTTTATTTTATTTTCATTTCCATTTAAAAGACGTACTATATTTGTTTTGTGGCGGTAAATAACAAATATAGCTGCTACTATACCGAAAATGACAAACTCCATAGGCATATCAAAAGCATAGGCTAAGATTGGTACAAACGCTGCTGCAACGATTGAAGCAAGTGATACATATTTACTAATCATTACAATTATAAGCCAAATAAAAAAGACACAGACAGATACTTTTGGCATCAACATAATCAATACACCAAGTCCTGTTGCTACGCCTTTTCCACCTTTTAATTTTAAAAATATAGAGGCAGAATGACCTACTATTGCTAATATACCACCTAAAATCATAGCCATAGAACTACCAACTAAAGTCATGCCTAGATACACGCCTAATAAGCCTTTTATTAAATCAGCTAAAAATATGACAAATCCAGGAAATTTTCCTAAAGTACGCCAAGCATTAGTAGCACCAATATTTTTACTACCATGTTCACGTAAATCTACATGCCAAATTCCTTTTCCTAAAACCAAGCCACTTGGAATAGAACCAATGACATAACTACAGATTATTACTATAAGAAAATTAAATTCCATTATTCATCATCTTCCTCTTTTCTTCCACGAACTACTAATTTAAGAGGAGTTCCTTCAAAACCAAAACTTTCTCTTAGTTTGTTTTCTAAGAAACGCAAATAGGAAAAATGCATCAATTCTGGGTCATTAACAAATACCAAGAATTTTGGTGGTTTAATATCAGCTTGAGTCATAAAGTAAATTTTTAATTGTTTGCCTTTATGAGATGGTGGCGGATTGATAGAAACAGCGTCCATTACTAATTGATTTAATACGCTTGTCTGTACACGCATAGCTTGTTGTTCAGCTACATATTTTACAAGGTCAACTACGCGATGTACACGCTGTTTTGTAAGTGCAGAAGTGTATAAAACTGGTGCATATTGTAAAAATCCAAGTTCATCACGAATATCTTCAGTAAAACGCAAAGAAGTTTTATCATCTTTTTCAATTAAATCCCATTTATTGACAACAATGATACAACCTTTACCAGATTCATGAGCATAACCGGCAATTTTTTTGTCTTGTTCTGTTACACCTTCAGGAGCAGAAATTACCATTAAAACTACATCTGCTCTATCTACAGCACGAAGAGAACGCATTACGCTATAACGCTCAATAGGCATATCAATTTTACCTTTACGTCTCATACCAGCAGTATCAATCAAAGTAAAATGTGTATTGCCATCATCAAATTTTGTATCGATAGCATCACGAGTAGTTCCTGCTACATCACTTACGATTACACGTTCTTGACCTAATAGGGCATTTACTAAAGAAGATTTACCTACATTTGGTCTACCAATAACGGCAATGCGAATTTCATCATGTTCGATATCATCTTCTAAATCTTTAGGGAAATTAGCTACTATTTCATCTAATAAATCGCCTACATTCAAAGCATTTGCAGCAGAAATACCGATTGGTTCGCCAAGTCCTAAATTATAAAATTCATATACATCTAAATGCTGTTTTGGACTATCAATTTTATTTACAGCGACAATAACAGGTTTTCTTGTATTTCTTAAGATATGACCTATTTCTTCATCATCATGAGTCATTCCTGTACGACCATCAACCATAAATACAATTACATCAGCTTCTTCAATTGCTAGACGAGCTTGTTGACGCATAGAAGCTAAAATTTTACCTTCCCCGTCATTTTCAAGTTCAATCCCGCCAGTATCAATCATTGTGAATTGATGATTTAACCATTCAGCGTCCATATAAATTCTATCTCTAGTAACACCTGGAAAATCTTCAACAATGGATACTCTCTTTTTACCTATTTGATTAAAAAACGTAGATTTACCTACATTAGGGCGTCCTACGATAGCTACTATTGGTTTACTCAAATTCTTCACCTCATCAATAATATTATTTTGCAAAACTCATTTATTATATACTGTCATCATTATTTTGTATAGCTAGCATTTGATTGCCATGTATAAATAGCTTTGCTTCGTTCACATTTTATATTGTGCCAATCAGCTAACAAATTCTTTAACATAATGGCATCGCTGGCAACTTTAACTTCTTCATCAGGAAAAGCTTTTTTGATATCCTCTAAAGTATAATCATCTAAGAAAATATCTTCACCTTCACGAAGTGCACAGCTTGGAATAATAATACCATCTCTATTAGCTTTATTCTGCTTTAGATTTTTTATAATATCTTGACCTGTCAATAATCCTGTAACAGTTACCTCGTGACCAAAAAATTCATTTTCTAAAGCTAATACATTAGCATTTAAATTATCTATATTCAATTCATCAACTAAATTTTTAATCACTTTTCCTGCTGATTTTCCACAGATAATATCTAAATTTAAAGGTTTTTGATAATTATTTAGATTAATCTCTGTTTCTTTCCATTGTTCAATAAAATTACGTGTAAGACCTATACCATTATCAAGTTGTGGGAAACCATCATATTCTTCAGCTTTTGGCAATGGTTCACCAGCTAACAGATAAAATTCATCACTTAAATAGATAAAATTCTTACCTGTTTGTTTGCGCATTTTTTCTTGCCAATGGCGTACTTGCTCGATAACTTTTTTAGCACCTTGTGCATCAAATGTTTTAAGTGGATAACAATTTTCTCTAAATTTAGTAAGACCTACTGGTACAATACCTAAAGTTTTTGCATATGGCTGCATACTGATGATATCTTGAATTGTTCTATCTAATTCCGCGCCATCATTTAATCCTGGGCATAATACCACTTGTGTATGATATTCCACATCAGCTTCATTTAATTTAGCTAATTGTTCCATAATTAACTCACCACGTTTTGTTCTGAGCATTTCTCCACGAAGTTTTGGATTAGTTGTATGCACAGAAATATACAATGGTGATAAATGTAATCTGTGTATTCTCTCTAAATCACGAGGTCCCATATTCGTCATGGTAACAAAATTCCCATAAAGGAAAGATAAACGATAATCGTCATCTTTTATATATAAGGAATCACGCATATTAGGAGCTACTTGATCCACAAAACAAAAATAACAATTATTAGCACATTGGCGAATTTTACCAAATACAGCTGATTCAAATTCTGCCCCAAGCTCTTCATCTATATCTTTTTCAAAAGCAATTATTTCTTGCTCTCCATTTTCATGTTCTATTAACATTTCAATTTCTTCATCTGCTAAAGCAAAACTTAAATCAATAATATCTGTCAATTCTTGTTCATTTATAGATATTATTTTATCACCAGGTACTAATTCTAATTCTTCAGCTAAACTTCCTTGATGTATAGCTGATATGATACCGCCTTTAGCCAATCAAATCACCTCTTTTATCTTATTTTTATGTTAATTATACAATTTATCAAGTCAGAAAAAAAGAGTGATGATTTCCACCACTCTTTTTGCATTTAAATATTAAATAATTATTCGTTTACTTCGTCGCCGATTGTAACAGCTGTGTTATCTTGTTTTGCTAAAAAATCTTGATATTCAGCTTTTTCAGCGTCTTGTTGCACTTTTGTAATGCTAAGAGCAACTTTTTTATTATCCATATCTACATGAATAACTTTTACAGTAACTTCATCGCCAACACTTACAGCTTCAGAAGCTTTTGTAATGTGTTTTGGAGAAAGTTCACGCATACGAATTAAACCATCAAAACCAGGTTCAATTTCCATAAATGCACCAAAATCTGTTAATTTTACGATTTTGCCTTTTACATAAGAACCTACTGGATATTTTTCTGCTTTATCGAACCAAGGATCACGAACAGTATCTTTAATGCTTAAAGAAATACGTTTTGTTTCTGGGTCAAAAGCTTTTACTAAAACTTCTACTTCTTGACCAACGGATAATACGTCTGCTGGATTTTTGATATGATCCCAAGAAAGATCAGAGATATGTGCAAGTCCATCAACACCACCGATATCAATAAATGCACCATAATCTACTAAACGTTTTACAACACCTGTACGTTTTTCACCTTCAACAATGCTTGCTAAAGCTTCTTCACGTTTTTGTTCACGTTGTGCTTCAAGAACGCTACGACGAGAAAGAACGAGGCGTTGTTTTTTAGGGTCTGCTTCCATAATTTCAACTTCAACTTTTTGACCTACAAATTCATTTAAATCTTTGACAAAATGAAGTGCAATCTGAGAAGCAGGAATAAATCCACGAAGACCAAAAGCAGTAGTGAGTAAACCACCTTTTACAACCTGAAGAATTTCTACTTCAATGATTTGTTTTTCTTCTTTAACTTTTTCTACTTTTTCCCATGCAACTAAACGGTCTGCACGAGTTTTGGAAAGAATTAATCCATTTTCTCCGCCTAAAGCAACTACATATACGTTAATTTTGTCGCCAACTTTAACTACATCTGTAGCAGCTTCTGGTTCTGGATAAGCCAATTCTTTTTTTGCGATAGGAATTTCTGTTTTATAACCGATATCAACATACGCTTCATCACGGTTAACTAAAACCACAGTACCTTCTATAACTTCATGTGGATTAAATTCCTTCATAGATTCTTCTGCTAATAAGCTTGCCATGTCTTGCACTTTTCATATACCTCCTTGATAATCCAGTCAGGTGTAGATGCACCTGCTGTAATACCAATTTTTTTAATATTATTGAACCAATCATCATGTAATTCATCAACCGTTTCTATATGATGTGTTACACAATGCTCGGTGCATAATTGCGCTAATCGAGTTGTATTAGCACTATTGCGACCACCAACAACAATCATCATATCTACTTCTTTAGATAATTTTATCGCAGCAGACTGACGTTTATCTGTGGCTGTGCAAATTGTTCTTAAAATCCTGATATCATAAGATTTAGTTAATAAAATATTAACAATCTCACTAAAGGCTTTTGCTGAAAATGTTGTTTGCGCTACAATACCCAATTTGGATACAAAAGCTATATTTTCAGCTTCTTCTTGTGAACCAATAACTAATGAATTTTTACCAGCCCACTCTTTAATACTTTTTACCTCAGGATGATTTTTTTCGCCTATAATAATAACTTTGAAGCCTTCATCAGCTAGCGTTTTGGCTGACATTTGAGCTTTCTTAACATGTGGACAAGTAGCATCTGCAAGCTCTAGCCCTTTTGCTTTTATCGCATCATATATGCTTGGACCTACACCATGAGAGCGAATTATTATTTTCCCATTCTCCATTTCATCAACTGATTCTACTATTCCGATACCTTCATCAGATAATGATTTTACCATTTGCGGATTATGAATTATTGGTCCTAAAGTGCAAACTTTTTTTGATAAATCAATATTATCTTTAGCAGTTTTTATTGCTCTTTTTACACCATAACAAAATCCATAATCGTCAGCTAAAATTACTTCCAAAATTTATCACCATCAAAAATTATATTACTAAGCTTACCATATAGTATATCATACTATGCTATCTTTATTCTACTTTATTTTTAGCATTGACGCAATTTCTTGCATTATTTTTTCAGTAAATTCTTGTAAATTTTCTTTATCCACTTTTTCTGCTTCAAAAGTCATAGGTTTTCCATAAATTAAAGTTATTTTTCTAAACGGTCTTAATTTAAATGTTCCTTGTATTGCTACAGGAATAACTGTCGCTTTTGATTTTGCGGCAATGAGTGCTACTCCTGGTGCACCCTTGTGTAATTTTCCATCTTTACTTCTAGTACCTTCAGGAAACATACATATACACTCTTTTGCTTCCAACATCTGCAATGCTGTTTTTATTGCAGCTCTATCTGAAGCACCTCTTTTTACAGGAAAAGTATGCACATTTTCTAAAATATTTTTCAATATCGGCACTTTAAACAACTCTTCTTTAGCCATATAAGCCAAATGACGAGGTATGAACGTTCCTACTAATGGAGGATCCCAGTTGCTTAAATGATTAGCAGCTAAAATTACAGCTCCTTCTTTAGGTATATTTTCTTTTCCTTTGACTGTTGTAGGAAAAATAACAGAATAAATAAATGTAAATATTATTCTAAGTAATCCATATAACATAATTAAAAATCCTCAAATTATAAATTCACAAAAATAGCCTTAAGCATTAGCTAGTCTTATAATCTCTTGTAAAACTTCATCAATAGTCATTTTTGTTGTATCTAATAAAATAGCATCGTCTGCTTTTTTCAATGGAGAAACTTCTCTTTGCATATCAGCTTCATCTCTAGCTATAATATCTTTTTTTATTTCTTCTACATCTACATCATAGCCTTTTTCTCTCATTTCTTTAGCTCTGCGATTTGCTCTTTCATCAGCAGAAGCTGTTAAATAAATTTTTAAATCAGCATTAGGAAGTACACATGTTCCAATATCTCTACCATCCATCAATACAGAGCCATCTTGTGCCATTTTACGTTGAAGCTCTACCATTTTTTGACGAACTTCACTAATTGCTGCTACCTGTGATACTAAAGCTGTTACTTCTGGTGTTCTAATCGCTGTACTTACATCTTGTTCATTTACAAAAATGAGCATATTTCCATTATCATCATAAGACAATCGTATATTAATATCTTCAATTACAGATAAAACTTGTGCTGTATTTACAGGCACTTGATATTTTTGCAATACAAGCCAAGCTACACCTCTATACATCGCACCAGTATCAATATAAATATAATTTAATTTTTTAGCTGCCATTTTCGCTATAGTAGATTTACCTGCTCCCGCTGGACCATCAATAGCAATTACAGATTTCTTCATCATTCTCACCTATATAAAATTTGTAAATTATTCAAAACGAGTTAATATCTCATAAAAAGTTGGATAGGAAATATTTACACATTCACTATTTTCAATTTCAATACCTACACCACTAGCTCCTAATATTGCAAGTGCCATAGCAATTCTATGATCATCATGAGAATTACATACAGCTTTTTGTAAATTATTTCTTTGACTGCCAGTGATAATTAAACCATCTTGAGTTCCTTTTATGCATGGACAAACTTTGTTAAATTCATCTGTGATAACTTGCAATCTATCTGTTTCTTTTACACGTAATTCGCCAGCACCTGTGATAATAGTTTCACCTTCTGCAAACATACTAGCTACAGTGATAATAGGAATTTCATCAATGAGTCTAGGCATGATGTCTGCACCAAAACTTGTGCCATGTAATTTAGCATAACGCACACGAATATCAGCAATAGGTTCTACTTCATCGCGAACATTTAAAAGTTCAATATTAGCTCCCATAGCTTTTAATACATCAATAATTCCTGTACGTGTTTCATTTATACCTACATCTTTTAAGATAATATCGCTATCTTCAATAATTGAACCAGCTACAAGCCAAAAAGCAGATGAAGAAATATCACCTGGTACATGAATTTCTTTTGGAGCTGTCATTTTTTCCACTTTACTAATTGTTATACTTGTGCCAGATTTTTCTAATTTTACGCCAAAACCTTCAAGCATACGTTCTGTATGATCTCTAGAAGTATATGGCTCAGTTACTGTAGTTTTGCCTTCAGCATTCATGCCAGCGAGTAAAATAGCAGATTTCACCTGCGCACTAGCCATTGGCATTTGATAATCAATGCCTTGTAAACTTTCTTTTGCAGGAATTATAGTTATAGGCAATAATTTATTTTCTTTTCTTCCTACAATATTAGCCCCCATTTGGCTCAATGGGTTAATTACCCTTCCCATAGGACGACGACTAAGTGAAGCATCACCTGTAAAAGTAGTTAAAAATTTTTGACCTGCCAATATTCCCATCATTAAACGAAGTGTTGTGCCTGAATTTCCAGCATCAATTATACTTTGTGGTTCTTGAAGTCCATGAAAACCATTACCTTTTACAATCAAAGTATTTTCATCTAATTCTTTAACTTTTACACCTAAAGCTCTCATACAATTAACAGTAGACATACAATCTGCTGCATGTAAAAAATTAGTGATTTTTACTTCACTATCACAAAGACCAGCAAACATTACACTGCGATGTGATACTGATTTATCTCCAGGTATTAAAATTTCTCCTTTTAATCCTGTTTTTATCGGTTGAATTTCTTTTAAAGCCCCCATAACTTCAAACCTTTCTTTAACAAATTTAATTATTTTAAGCATAATTATAACACTATAGCACGATAATTGTAAAAATTTTTATATTTACATCTTTATTACTAAAATTTATTACTTAGATAAAATATTTATCATAAAAATTTTAAAATCTATAGTTAAATTTATGCTTTTAATCATTAAATTTTTCTCATACATTTTTTATATAATCTAGATAATCAACGCCTGCATAAATTACTTTATTATCTCTTATAACAAAACCAACTTCTGTACCCCAATCGCCTTCACCTTCGACAGCATAAGCTATTTCATCATCATCATTTATCATATCCACATATAAAGCCTCAAACCAACAATAATTCAAGATTTCACGAACATCATTTATCTTTGGTAATGTAAATTCATCTTTTACATTTTCCCAAAGTTGTGTGCAAATTTCATCTATCATACCATCTGTGAGATTATTAAAAGACTCTACACATTTTTCAGCACATTCTTTTAACTTATCGTCATTTATATAAATACTTAATTTATGCTTATGTTCATCATCTTGAAAAAATTTACTTTGAAAACTACCTTCACCATTTTCATTCGACCAATAAATCATAAAATAATTTCTCCTCAAATTTTTAAATTAATAAATTTACTACTTTATTAATTTCATTCTACCATATTTAAAATACCTTAATATAAATAACTGCTAAAATTCATTCAACATTAATTACAATTTTACAATTTACAAACAGCCTTAATAATCATGCTTTTAGTTAAATAGAAAAAGTTAATAAATAAAAAACACTTGACAAATTTAACAGAATAGTTTAATGTATACATATCGTAAAGTTGTAAACATGAAATCAAATATAATAAATCCTATGAACAGACAAGTAACTTATAGCAAAAAGCTACAGAGAGCTGATGGTTGGTGCAAATCAGTGTGATGTTATAGTGAACATCATCTGGGAGGATTTTGACTGAAAAGTAATTATACTTAGTAAGTCAAAACGGCTTTTCCTCGTTATTGGAAAATACATTTGTATATTCTAGTTATCAATTAATTATTATAAATGTATTCTGAGTGTTGCTATTATTAGCAAAATTTGGGTGGTACCACGGATTTAAAAAGTTCGTCCCTTAGAAATATATTTCATATATATTTTTAAGAGATGAACTTTTTTATTATATTAATGCATGTTTGCATAAATTTATAAAGTATTTTTTAATACAAAAGATACAAAAGGAGATTTTTTATTATGGCAAAAATTTATTATCAAGAAGATTGTAATCTTAACTTATTAAAAGGTAAAAAAATTGCTGTCATCGGCTATGGTAGTCAGGGTCATGCACATGCGTTAAATTTAAAAGAATCTGGTTTAGATGTTGTTGTAGGTCTTTACAAAGGAAGTAAATCCTGGGCTAAAGCAGAAGCTCAAGGTTTTGATGTTTTCACAGCTGCTGAAGCTGCTGCTCAAGCAGACGTTATCATGGTTCTTATCAATGATGAAAAACAAGCAAAAATGTATAAAGAATCTATCGAACCTAATTTAACAGCTGGTAAAATGCTCATGTTCGCTCATGGTTTTGCTATTCATTTCAATCAAATCGTTCCACCAAAAGATGTTGATGTTACTATGATTGCACCAAAAGCTCCTGGTCATACAGTTAGAAGCGAATATTTAAGAGGTCGTGGAACTCCATGTCTTGTTGCTGTATATCAAGATGCTACAGGCAACGCTTTAGATTTAGCTCTTGCTTATGCAAATGGTCTTGGTTGCTCTAGAGCAGGTGTCCTTGAAACAACTTTCAAAACTGAAACAGAAACTGACCTCTTTGGTGAACAAGCTGTTCTTTGCGGTGGTGTTTGCGCTTTAATGCAAGCTGGTTTTGAAACATTAGTTGAAGCAGGTTATGACCCACGTAATGCATATTTTGAATGTATTCATGAAATGAAACTTATCGTTGACCTTATCTATGAAAGCGGTTTTGCTGGTATGCGTTATTCCATCTCCAACACTGCTGAATATGGTGATTATATCACTGGTCCAAAAATCATTACAGAAGATACTAAAAAAGCTATGAAGAAAATTCTTTCTGATATTCAAGATGGTACTTTTGCTAAAGATTGGCTCATGGATAACCAAACTGGTTGTGCTCATTTCCTTGCTATGCGTAAACGTGCAGCTGAACATGAATGCGAAAAAGTTGGTGCTGAACTTCGTAAACTTTATAGCTGGAATGATTCCGATAAACTTATCAACAATTAATAGCGGCGATATATAAAGCAAAAAGAGATGCTGCAAAGCATCTCTTTTTTTATCAAAATATTTGATTACATATATAAAGGAGGAAAAATTCATGCGAATAAACGGCGCTCAAGCAATTATTGAATGTTTGAAAAAAGAAAATGTAAATCTTGTTTTTGGTTACCCTGGCGGTGCTGTTTTGACATTATATGATGCTTTATATCAAAATAAATTTCCTCATATTCTAACCAAACATGAACAAGGTGCTATTCATGCTGCTGACGGTTATGCTCGTTCTAGTGGAAAAGTTGGAGTATGTTTTGCTACATCTGGTCCAGGTGCTGCCAATTTAATCACAGGTATTGCGACAGCTAATATAGACTCTATTCCTATCGTTTGTATTACAGGACAGGTTGCTACTCATCTAATCGGTAAAGATTCTTTCCAAGAAGCCGATGTATGTGGTATTACAGCACCTGTAACTAAACATAATTACTTAATAAAAAAAGTTAGCGATTTACCACGAGTATTTAAAGAAGCATTCCATATTGCTTCTACTGGTAGACCTGGCCCTGTTGTCATTGATATTGCTAAAGATGTATTTGAAGCTGAAATAGATTTTGAATATCCTACAGAAGTTAATCTTCGTGGATATAAATTACAAAAAGATGGCAATACAGACGATATTGATACTTTAATCGAAGCTGTAAAAACTGCTGAAAAACCTGTTTTATTTGTCGGCGGTGGCGTTATTTCTTCAAATACTTCTGCGTATATCAAACAATTAACTGAAATAACTGGCATTCCTGTTGTTGAAAGCCTTATGGGTAGAGGTTCTATTCCATGCGACCAATTAGAATCCTTAGGCATGGTAGGTATGCATGGTACTTATACAGCAAACATGGCAGTAATGGAATGTGATTTATTAATTGCTTTAGGCGCTCGTTTTGATGACCGTGTTACTGGTAAAGTTTCTGAATTTGCCCCTAATGCCAAAATCGCTCATTTTGATATTGATAGTGCGGAAATAAACAAAAATGTACATGTAGATTATCCTGTTGTCGGTGATTTACGTTGGTCTTTACCTTTGTTCACAGCTAAACTTTCTATCATTGGTGCACAATTAAAAGATCAATATAAACCTTGGCGTGATTACATCTTTGAAATGAAACATTTCAATCCTTTATTATATCGTGATGATGAAAATTTAATCATGCCTGAAAATATTATCACTAATATCAGTAAAATTTGTGATGAAAACACTATTGTAGTAACAGATGTTGGTCAACATCAAATGTGGGCAGCACAATATTACAATTTACAAAAATCTCGCAAATTTATCACTTCTGGTGGACTTGGTACTATGGGATTTGGTCTTCCTGCTGCAATTGGCGCTAAACTTGCAAATCCTGATAAAAAAGTAGTTTTATTTACTGGTGATGGTAGTATTATGATGAATTGTCAAGAATTTGCTACTGTTGCTGATTATAATTTAGATATAAAAGTAGTAGTACTCAATAACCATATGCTTGGCATGGTTGCTCAATGGCAACGTATGTTCTACAATCATCATTATTCCCATTCTGTATTAAGAGGTAAAACTGATTTAGTAAAATTAGCTCAAGCTATGGGTGTAAATGGTTATCGCATTGATAATAAAACTACATTCAATGAACAATTAGCTAATTACATCAATAGTGATGGCGCTTGTCTCATTGATATATTAATTCCTGATGAAGAAAATGTATTCCCTATGGTTCCCGCTGGTGGACGACTTGATCAAATGGTATTGGAGGCAGAACAATGAAATATCAATTAACACTATTAGCTGAAGATACTCCTGGAGTATTGAGCCATATTGTTTCCCTTATCAGCAGACGTTCATTTAATATCAATACCTTATCTGTAGGCTATACAGAAGAAGAACATGTTACTAGAATGAGCTTTGTCTTGACTGCTGATAGTGAAAATGAAGTAGAACAAGTTATGAAGCAAATCAATAAACTCATTAATGTAATCAAAATCGTTAATTTGACTCATATTGATTCTATCAACCGTGAACTTGTGATGATAAAAGTAAAAGCTGACCCTATAACTAGAAATGATATTGTAAATATAGTAAATATCTTCCGTGCAAAAATAGTTGATATCAATCGCGAAACACTCGTTATTGAATTAACTGGCGACCATACAAAAATTGATGCCCTTTGTGAAATGCTTGCAGATTATGAAGTAATCGAAGTAGCTAGAACTGGTACACTCACTATGTCACGTGGCCCTATTCCTGTAAAAAATATGTAATATATAAAATAAAGACATTCTTTTTTATAAATTTTAATTTAAAATTTGATATAGAAGAGAATGTCTTTTTATTTTTATTAAATTTAAAGAGGTGATTTCTTTGATATTAAATGTTTTAGTAGATAATAATACTTTTATTGATAAGTATTTTTTAGGTGAACCTGCACTTAGTTATTTCATTGAGTTAAATAATAAAAAAATTCTTTTTGATACAGGATATTCAGACATTTTTTTAACTAACGCAAGTAAAATGAATATTTCTTTAGCTAACTTAGATTATATTGTTTTATCTCATGGCCATAGCGACCATACTGGTGGGCTAAAAAGTCTTTTACATAAATATAATCTAGAAAAGACAAAATTAATAGCTCATCCTCAAATTCTTTATCCTAAACGAAAAAATAATATAGATATTGGAATGTCTATGTCTTTTGATGAATTATCATATAAATTAGAACCTATACTTACAAAAAAGCCGTATTGGATTGATGACAATCTTGTATTTTTAAGTGAAATTCCCACTAAATTTCCATTTGAGCGCATAAAAGTAGGAGAAGTTTTTAAAGATAATCAATGGCAAGATGATTTAAATTTTGACGATAGTGCCATGGTTTATAAAGGCAAAGACGGATTAGTTATCATAACTGCTTGTTCTCATAGTGGAATTTGTAATATTATCGAATATAGTAAATCTTTATTTCCTAATACAAAAATTCACAGTATTATTGGCGGTTTTCATCTACTAAAAGTCGATGATAAATTAAGAAAAACTATTGATTATTTAAAAGAGCAAGATATCGATATTATTTATCCTGCCCATTGTACTTGCCTTCAAGCAAAAATTCAAATGGCTAAGTATATGAACATTCAAGAAGTTGGCGTTAATTTAAAATTAGAGTTTAAATAAAAAGAGTACAGAATTTATCTGTACTCTTTATTTCTGTTTATATTTATATTTCTATTTTTATATTTATTTTTTCTTTTTAAGCATATAACCGATAGCTAAAATAATAATCCATAAAGGTAAAATATACAAAGCATTTCTAGTATCAGGAATTTGATACATCATGAATGCAATAAAAATCAAAAATACAATACATAAATAATTGATGATTGGATAACCAATAGATTTAAAATGTAAATCTTTATCTTGCCCTAAACGAGCTTTAGCTTTTCTAAATTTCAAATGTGTAACAATGATGATAAACCAACTAACAAGTACTGCTGCTACTGCAATAGAAACTAGATACATAAATACTTTTCCAGGGAAAAGATAATTTAAAACTACTGCGATTAATGTAATTCCTGAAGAAATAAAAATACCAACCATTGGCACACCATTTCTAGTTAAAGCAGTTAAAATCTTAGGAGCATTTCCTTGACTAGCTAAGCCATATAACATGCGTGAATTACTATAAATAGCACTATTATAAACAGATATAGCTGCTGTTAATACTACTATATTCAATAAATTTGCTGCAGCAGGTATACCAATATTAGAGAAAATCTGTACAAATGGACTTGCTTCTAATCCCACTTCATTCCATGGATATAAAATCATTAAAACGACTAAAGTACCAATATAAAAAATAAGAATTCGCCAAATAACTTGGTTTATAGCTTTAGGAATAGATTTTTGGGGTTCATCTGCTTCACCTGCAGTAATACCGATTAATTCTATACCACCAAAAGAGAACATAACTACTACTAAAGAAAGAGCAAGACCCCACCAGCCATTTGGCAAGTAACCGCCATGACTCCAAAGATTGCTGAGATTTTCAGGAAATGTTCCCATATCTGTACAAATAATATATATACCAAAAATAATCATACAGCAAATAGCAACTACTTTAATAATAGCTGTACAAAATTCAAACTCACCATATAATTTTACATTAATTAAATTAATCACTGTGATGATAATTAAACAAATAAGAGCAGAAAGCCATTGTGGTACATCTGGCAACCAATAATTTATATAAATACCTACAGCTGTTAATTCTACCATACTAACGATGACATAATTCATCCAATAATTCCAACCAGATAAAAAGCCTACGAATTCATGCCAATAAGTATTTGCATATGAACTAAATGAGCCAGAAACTGGATTATCTACAGCCATTTCCCCTAACATGCGCATAATAAAAAATATTACACAACCACCAATTAAATAAGATAGTGAAATAGCTGGCCCAGCCAATTGAATTGTTGAAGCCGAACCATAAAATAGACCTGTACCAATAGCGCCACCTAAAGCAATCATCTGTAAATGACGATTTTTCAAACCACGCTTTAGACTTTGCTGTGAATTTGTTTTCATTTTAATTCCCTCCATCAATCAAATAAGGTAATTAATTAAAAACCCTGTAGGTTTTCTATTCCTACAGGGTTTAATTATTAATAGTACAAATAGATGTTACTATTATACACTATTTTATTTGTAATTTAAAAGACCTTTTTCACCAGCAACAACATTTTGTCCAATTTTAAAAACTTCAACTTTATTATTGCCAGTAAAAGCAATAGGAGATACGAGTGATTTACCTGCTTCTTGTACAGCTTCTAAATCCACAACTACTAAAACATCACCTTGTTTTACTTCATCACCGACTTTTATATTAGAAGAAAAACCTTCGCCTTCCATTTCAACTGTATCAATTCCAATATGAATTAATACTTCTGTGCCGTCTTCTTTAGCTTCTAAACCAAAAGCATGACCAGTAGGAAAAGCAGCTGTTACTTTAGCATCAAAAGGTGCAACAACTGTACCATCTGTTAATTCAATACCGCAACCATCACCCATCATTTTTTGAGCAAATGCAGGGTCTGGAATATCGCTCATAGCCACCACTTTACCTGTCATCGGTGAAACAAAATTTTTTTCATTAGACTGAAATAGTTTTGAAAATAATCCCATTTATTTATCCTCCAAAATTTTAAACATACTACTTACGTTTTTTATTTATTATATACTAAGCTAGTATTACATTGCAATAAATATTCTAAATCATCATTAATTTTTGCAATTTAATTTCAAAATTTACTATAAAAAAAGACTTAATCTGGCATATAAACCAAAATTAAGTCTTTTTTATATCTTTAATATATATTTATTAAATTTAATCTGTCAATTTAAGTAATCTTTTACCATCTGCAATCGCCACAGCGGTTATGATGATGTCTGCCACCATCACGATAGCCATCACCATTACCATCACGGTAACCGCGACCATAGCCACAACCATATCCATAGCCTTCGCCATCACAAAGAGCTTGTCTTTCTTCAATAGAAGCTAGAATTTTATCTGCTTGTTCTTGAGTAAGTCTGCCATCTGCTACACGTGCTGCTAATTGATCTTTTCTAAGTTCTAAAATTTCTGCTTTAAACTCATCTAATTTGCCAGCTTCTTTAGCGATAGTGCCAAAAGATTTACCTGTATCGTGTCTTTCATCAATAACACTTTCTACGCTACGACCAGTAAGTCCAGCAACTATTTCTGCTGGATTATTATAAGCAGATGTCGCAAAAGCTGTAGTTGCAACGCTCAATGCTAATAATCCTGTAACGATAATTTTCTTTAAGTTTTTCATATTTATTCCTCCCTACTTATCTCTTATCTTTGATTATATTGTAGCAAGACTTTTTGTCAAAATTATGTCTTTTTTGTTTTATTTTAATGGTATTTTAAAAATAAATTTTGCCCCACCATCAAAATTATTTTGAGCAATTAATTCTATATTATGTCTTTCTGCAATCTGTTTTGCTATAGCTAAACCTAAGCCTGTACCTACTTTATTATGCTCACCATGAGTTTTGTAAAATCTATCAAAAATATGTGGCAAATCTTTTTCATTTATGCCTATGCCATAATCACGAATAATAATTGTGTCATTTTTAGCCAAAACATCTACCTTATTATTTTCAAAAGAAAATTTGATGGCATTATCTAATATAATCAAAAACATTTGACGGAGTCTTCCATAATCACCAGAAATTTTTAAATTAGGATTTTCTAAATCAATATTTATATTAATATTTTTATTTTTAGCAATCTGTCTTGCACTTCTAACTACATCAGAAATTACATCATTTAAATTTAACTCCTGCTTTTCAATCGCAAAATCTGGATTTTGTAATCTGGATAAATCAAGTAAATCCCCTACTAATCTTTGCAAAAATTTAGCTTCATTTAACATCTGTAAATGATATTCATCAATTTGCTTAGGGTCTGTAATAATCTTATCACAAAGTGCTTCTAAAGAGCCTCTAATAACAGTTACTGGTGTTCTAAGTTCATGTGATATATTAGACACAAAATCCTTTCGCATTTGTTCTAATTTTAAACTTTCTTTACTAGCTTCATCTAAACGTCCAGCTAATAAATCCATTACATTTGCCAATTCACCAACTTCATCTTTCTGTTTTATATTACATTTAGCTTGATAATTGCCTTCGGCTAATTGCATTGCCACAGATTTCATTTTTGTCAAAGGTTTAGTGAAAAAATATGAAAATAATATTGCTAAAGCTAAAACAATAATAAGTGCTAAAATTATACTTATGCCTAAAATCATAAGCCCTTGATAAATCCCATCAGTAGTACCTTCTACAGGTGAATGCAACAATACAGCTCCCCATACTTTTCCATTTGCATCTTTTATCGGCACACCTACAGTTAACGTCAATTGTGATAAAACATCACTAAATCCTTCACTAAATACTGTTTTATCTTGAAAAACTTCTCTGATAACCTCACTGGCATTTGGTGGCAACTCAGAAAAAGTATAATTTGCATGCATCATTTTATGATGTTGCATATTCCTTGGTGTGATGACATTCATATTCTCGTCTACAATCCAAACATTATAGCCCATTATTTCACTACTAAAATATAAATGCGCGCCATATCCCATACCATTATATCGTCTACCACTTGATAATGATTGTGCTAGCGATTGCGCATAATTTTGTAATTGCGTCTTATGCAAATCCACAGTATATTGCTTGAATAATACTAAAAACACACCACTGATTATAATAGAAAAAATTATCAAAGCTAGCGCAAAACTTAAGCTTAATTTTAGAGCTATTTTATTGTTTAACATCATCACTTACCTCAAATTTATAGCCAACTCCCCAGATAGTTTTTATTTCCCACTTATCATGAGGATATTTTTCCAATTTAGCACGCAATCTCTTTATATGGCTATCTACCGTTCTACTATCGCCGATATAATCATATCCCCATAATTTATTCAATAACATATCACGAGAAAAAACTCTATCTTTTTTTGTAGCTAAAGTCCATAAGATTTCAATTTCTTTTTTTGTAAGTGATAATACTTTATTATCTATACTCACTGTATAATCAGCTAAATTTATCTGTAAATTATCATAACTAAAAACTTGTAAATTTTCTGTTTTAGGCTGAATACGTCTTAAAATAGCCTTTATTCTAGCCATTATCTCTCCTGGTGAAAAAGGTTTTACTATATAATCGTCAGCACCAATTTCCAGTCCCATAATCTTTTCAAAATCTTCACCACGAGCAGTAATCATTATAATTGGCACATTAGAAGTTTTGCGAATTACTCGACATACTTCAAAACCATCTATTTTAGGCATCATGACATCTAATAAAATAATATCTGGTCTTTCTCTTTGAAATACATCTAAAGCCTCTTGTCCATCTACAGCAATAACAGTTTGATATCCTTCCTTTTTAGCATAAGCTTCTAAAATAGAAATAATTTGTTTATTATCATCTACAATCAAAACCTTCATAAAAAAACTCCCTTTATATCTATATTTTTTATTCTAAAAGTTTATAAAAAAAGTGCATAAGATAAAGTAAAAACTTTTTCTTACACACTTTTAGCTTACCCTATTTTTATATTACAAACAAGGTGAATATATTTAGATTTTTTCAGTAGTGGAAATAGCAGGCTCTTTAGCTACAGCATCTGCTTGTTTTTCTTCTACTACTTCAGCATTTTTCACTTCTTCTGTAGTGGAAGTTTCTTTTTCTTCGCTATTTGCTTCTTTGATTTCACAAACGCCTTCTAAGCTACCAGTTTCCATGATAATTTTTAAATCTTTTTCTTCTAAAGTTTCTTTTTCAATCAAAGCTTTAGCGATTAAATGAAGTTTATCTATATTTTCGATTAATAATTTACGACATTCATCGTAAGCTTCCTCAATATAACGACGAACTTCTTTATCAATAGCACAAGCTACATCTTCACTGTAATTGCGTTGATTATTGAAATCACGACCTAAGAATACTTGATGATCTTGTCCATCACCAAAAGCAATCGGACCTAATACATCACTCATACCATATTGAGTAATCATGCTACGAACTAAACCAGAAGCTTGTTGAATATCATTAGAAGCACCTGTACTGATTTCTTTAAGTACAACTTCTTCAGCAACACGACCACCGAGCATAGTTTTCAATCTATCAAGTAACTCTCCACGTGTAGCATAAGAGCGATCTTCTTTTGGTAACATTAAAGTATAACCGCCAGCTCTACCACGAGGAATAATTGTTACTTTATGCACAGGATCAGCATTTGGTAATAATAAACCAATTAGCGCATGACCGCCTTCATGATATGCAGTTAAACGTTTTTCACGATCACTGATTACTTTAGATTTTCTTTCAGGACCTGCAATTACACGTTCTATTGACTCTTCTAAAGAATTCATAGAAATAGTCTTTTTATTTCTACGTGCAGATAAAAGCGCAGCTTCATTTACGAGATTGCTTAAATCAGCACCTGTAAAACCTGGTGTACGGCGAGCTAATACATCAAGATTAACATCACTATCTACAGGTTTACCTTTTGTATGCACTTTTAAGATAGCTTCACGGCCACGAACGTCTGGTCTATCAACAACGATTTGTCTATCAAAACGTCCTGGACGTAAAAGAGCTGGATCTAAGATATCTGGTCTATTTGTAGCTGCGATGATAATAATACCTTCATTAGCTGCAAACCCGTCCATTTCAACGAGTAATTGGTTAAGTGTTTGTTCACGTTCATCATGACCGCCACCTAAACCTGCTCCACGCTGACGACCAACAGCATCAATTTCATCGATAAATACGATACATGGTGCATTTTTCTTAGCTTGTTCAAATAAATCACGAACACGAGATGCACCAACACCAACGAACATTTCCACAAAGTCAGAACCACTAATAGTGAAGAATGGAACGCCAGCTTCACCAGCTACAGCTTTAGCAAGTAAAGTTTTACCTGTACCTGGAGGGCCAAATAATAATACACCTTTTGGAATTCTTGCACCAAGGTCATTGAATTTCTTTGGATGTTTTAAGAACTCTACAACTTCAGCAAGTTCTTGTTTTGCTTCATCAGCACCAGCAACATCACTGAAAGTAACTTTTACTTTACCATCACCCATCATTTTAGCACGGCTTTTACCAAAGCTCATTACACGGCTACCGCCACCTTGTGACTGTTGCATGATGAAAAACCATACACCAATGAGTAAAAGCATAGGAAGTAAAGAAGAAAATAATGTTGTCCACCATGGTGTTTCAGGCGGATTTTCTGCTTTTATATCTACGCCATTATCGCGAAGAGTTTTTACAAGTTCTTCATCACTATTTGGATATCCTGGAGTAATAGTTGTAAATTCTGTACCATCTTTCAATGTACCTTTAATATTGCTATTTTGCATAACAACTTTAGCTACATTTTTGTCATCGACTTGTTTTACAAATTCAGTGTAATTTATTTCTTGTTTATTGCTTGTATCTACTGAAAAATGGTCGATTACAGTTATTGCTACAAGAATGATTAACAAGTAAAAACCCACATTCCTCAAAAATTTATTCAATCTTATGCCTCCTCATAGCATTGTCTTCAAATCATAATGATTAATTATATCATATAAACAAGTTAATTAATAGTTATTCTATGTTAATTATCATTATTTTGTATATACTTCTGGTTTTAAAATACCAATATATGGTAAATTACGATATTTGCTATCATAATCTAAACCATAACCAACTAAAAATTCGTTAGGCACTTCAAATCCTACATAATCAACTTTTACATCAACTTCTCTGCGTTCAGGTTTATTTAATAATGCACATAATTTTACGCTAGCTGGATGACGAGATTCCATATTTTTCAATAAATAAGATAAAGTAAGACCAGAATCTACGATATCTTCAATGATGATAACATGTTTGCCTTCAATGCTAAAATCTAAATCTTTTAAGATTTTAACTGCACCGCTACTAGTAGAACCTTTACCATAGCTAGATGCTGCCATAAAATCAAAAGATACAGGAACATTGATTTCACGCACTAAATCAGCGTAGAAAATAATAGCACCTTTTAAAATACCAATAGTATAAATTTCTTTACCAGCATAATCACGATTGATTTCAGCTGCAATTCTTTTTACACCTTCACGTAATTGCTCTTCTGTATAAAGTACACTCTGGATATCATCTTTCATTGTTTTCATAATTTAAAACCCACCTAATTATTATTTTTTTAATTTTAAATATAGTATATGTTTACTATTTTTATTTACTAAATAATTATTATCTTGTTGTATACCAGCTATCCAAATAATTCCCTTTTCATCGCAAATCAAAGGAATTTTATCTCTATCTTCTGCCGGTATCTTTCTATCAATTAGAATGTCTTTTACTTTTTTACTACCTGTCATGCCTTTAGGAGTTATTCTATCCCCATTTTGTCTTTTGCGAATAAATAAATCTCCCTTAATCTTATCCATATCAACAAAACAATGTTCTCGACCAGATAATTTCATGACCTCATCTTGCCCACAAATTTTATCTATAATCAATGATTGTTCATAAGGCAATTTTATTTCTTTTTTCGTCAAAAGTAAACCTAAATCTATTTTTATGGATATATTTTGCTCTTTTCCCTCAGAATTTTCAATTGGCAAAATTTCTTTTTCACTAAAAGTTAATCTATCATAATTTATCTTTACTTGCAAATTCTTCGGTAATTGCAAAATTAAACCAGTATGTCCATTGTATAAAAACTTATCAATTTTATCAATATGAACAAAACTAATATTTTCTAAATTCCTTTTAAATTCTTTTATAATATACCTATATAAAGCATTTCTTATTGCCTTATGTTCTTGTTTCAATGCTTTAATATCTATTTTTATAGATTTTCTACCTTGATTATCTATATCTACTATGACTTTATCTCGATAAAAATTTTTTACATAGTAATTTATAAAATCATTTTCTTGAGCAATAATCTTTGCACTATTACAAATAGCTGTTACTACTTTAGGATTATATGCTTTTAATCTAGGGATTAAATCCAAACGTATGCGATTGCGTTCATAATCTAAACAATTATTTGTTTCATCTAAACAAGGATTGATATTTTCAACTGAGCAATATGCTTCAATTTCCTCACGATATAAACATAAAAAAGGTCGTATAATATCTTCATTTTTAGCTTTCATACCGCTAAGACCTGCTGTTCCTGCACCTCTTAAAAGATGCTGTAGTACAGTTTCTGCTTGGTCATTTAAATGATGTGCTGTTACTATTTTTGTGGCATTTTGTGCTTTCGCTATTTTGCGTAAAAATTGATAGCGCAATTTTCTAGCCAAAGTTTCTACAGATAATTTTTCTGTTTTAAGATGTTCTAATACATTTAAATGTTCCATAAAAAAAGGAATATTTTTTTGCTCGCAATAATTTTTTACATACCATGCATCATTTAATGAACTTTCCTTACGAATACCATGTTCAGCATGAGCTACAATAATCTCTAATTTATATTTAACACTGAGTTTTTGGAAGATATCCACAAGTGCCATGGAATCTGGCCCACCGGAACAAGCAATCAATAATTTATCATGAGCCTTAAATAAATCATATTCTCTAGCAAAATTTTCTACGCGCTCAATTATTTCCATTATATTTATTACATCTACATTATTATTTACGCTCATAAAAAATTACCTCAAGATTAAATTCATATTCATATAATTTCCCAGCTATTAACAAAAAGCACTCTTTAAAAAATTAAAGAGTGCTTCTTAGTTTTATTCATATTTACGAGAACCGCCACCACGGCCACCACGTTTAGAATCTGTCTTACGACGTAAATCAGTAAGTTTTTCATCACTATCTTTTAAAAACTTGGATAATTTATCTTCAAAAGAAGCGCCGCTATTATTGTGTTTACGGAAGTCATTATTAAATTGCTTACGAGGAGCAGGACGATAATTACTACTCTGTGCAGGACGAGTATTTTGTTCTTCGACTTTTTTCTCCTGTAATTGTTTAATAGATAAACCTATTTTTCCATGGTCATCAACACTTAGTACTTTAACTTTGACTTTGTCTTTTTCTTTCAAAAAATCATTTACATCTTTAACGTAAACATCTGCAACTTCAGAGATATGTACTAAACCAACTTTTCCACCAGGTAATTCAACAAAAGCGCCAAATTTAGTAATACCTGTTACAACACCTTCTAGGATATTGCCAACTTCGATTGACATACTACTTTTATGTCCTCCTTAAGATAATTAGCTTTAAGCTTTTATTATTATAACCTTGCTAAACAAATAGTGTCAATAAAATGTTATTCTTTTTCTTCAGAAATATATGGCACTTCGCCTGGTTTTGTCATACCTAGCTCTTCACGAGCTACTTTTTCCACATATTCGAGCTTATTTAAATTATCTTTTTCTCTACTTAATTCTTCATTTATTTGCTTTGCTTTATTTAATCGCTCTTCGGCTATAATAGTCTGTTCTTCTACTTGGCTTAAATATACTTCTTGTTTAATAATTATAAATCCTAAATAACCAATCATTATCACAAAAGCGAATATTATAAACCGCTCCATTATTTTTCTGAACATATTTTCACCTATTAATTTATATTTCCCTAATACTAATCTAAACCTAACATATTTGCAATAACATCTGCTATATTATCGGAAGCATATGGTTTCTTTAATACCTTAGCATTATTTCTAAGTTTTGGCAAAATAGTTGCATCAGATAATACTTCACGTACTACCGCATCTAAGGTATCTTGATGTTTCACCCAAATGGCAGCTCCATTATCAGAAACAAATTTTGCATTATCCACCTCTGGCCCTGGTATTGGGTCGTGCAAAATCATTGGTAATTCTCTAGTCAATGCTTCACTTATTGTAAGCGCACCAGGTTTACTGATTAAGAATGTAGCCACAGACATAAATTCTTGAATATTATGCGAATATCCCCATACGAAAATTTTATGTTTGGAATGCTGTGCATATTCATTCATCTCTGACCAAAGTGCTACATTTGCTCCTGTAATTACGAGAATTTGAATATCTTTTTTCAAGCGTTCCAATTGGCAAAGTGCATTTTTTACGCCACCTAAACCAAGACCGCCACCCATAATCAAAGCTACAGGTTTATCTTTTTCCAATTTGAATTTTGCCAATAAATCATCTCGATTATAATCTACACGAAAATTATATCCCACAGGTATACCTGTAACAAAAATGCGTTCTTCTAATAAACCTTGATTTACCATTTCTTTTTTCAATAAATCATTAGCAGTAAAATAAATATCAATATTTTTATATAACCAAAATTGATGTACACAAAAATCTGTCATCACTGTAATCAAAGGAATATTTATTTCTCCTGTTTGCTTTAGATAAGATGCAGCTGCACATGGAAAAGGATGAGTACAAATCACCATATCAGCTTCATATTTTTTTATAAGCTCACGCATATCTTTTTTCATAGCATGAGCAAAAACAGATTGTATAGTACTTCCTTTTGTAGAATCTGATGTAAATTTATAGAAAAATTCATACACGCTTGGTGTATGGTCGAGCATCTTTAAATATATATCTTTAACTAGACTATTGAAATAGGCTGTTTCTGTTGACATAAAATCAATAACATTTATTTTATTGACAGGATATTTTCTCTTTATCGCCTCTGCAACAGCATTGGCAGCCTTATTATGACCAGACCCCATTGATGCTGTAACCACTAGAATATTTTTACCTGACATATATTTTCCCCCAGATTATCAACTTAGTTCAATCATATTTTAATTTCGAATTTGTTAAATATGTATTAAAGTCTTCTTATTACTTGCAATAATTTACATTTTATCATATTCATTTTATACTGTAAAACAAATAGCTATTAATTATATGTAAAAAATAAATTAAATACTATCTATAAAAATCAAGTATAGGAGGTAATATTTATTTATGAATAAACGTTGGGAAATTCTACCCATTGATGAAAAAAAACAAATCTTATTAGAAAAGAATTTGCATATATCTTCTAGTCTAGCTGAAATTCTAACTAGAAAAAATCTTGATAAAAACTCAGCTAAATTATTTCTCAATCCCACAAAAATTCCCTATCATGATCCTTTTTTGCTAAAAGATATGGAAAAAGCTTGCCAAAGACTCTTATCAGCTTTAAAAAATAAAGAAAAAATCTGCATTTACGGCGATTATGATGTAGATGGTGTCAGCTCCACTGCCCTTTTAATGACAGTTTTTACTAAATTAGGCTTTAATATAGACTATTATTTACCTGACCGCCATAGTGAAGGCTATGGTCTTCATATCGAATCCTTACAAAAATTAATACCTAAATACGATTTATTAATCACTGTTGACTGCGGTATTACAGCTCTTGATGAAGTTGATTATGCCAAAGATAAAATCGATATGATTATCACAGACCACCATTTACCTCGTGAAATTCTTCCTGACGCCTTTGCTATTATCAATCCTACACAAACACATTGTAATTATCCCAACAAAAATCTTTGCGGTGTAGGTGTAGCCTTCAAACTTTGTCAAGGACTATATCAAAGCTTAAATAAAGATATTCATGAATTAGAAAATTATTTGGATATTGTAGCTTTAGGCACTATAGCCGATATTGTGCCTCTTGTTGACGAAAATCGTCGCATTGTCAAAAAAGGATTAGCTAATGTTCAAAACTTAGGTATAAAAACTTTAATTGAAATTTGCAATTATGATGAAAATAATATAAATACAGGTCATATTGGTTTTGGTGTAGCTCCTCGTCTAAATGCCGCTGGAAGATTGACTCATGCCAGTATTGCCGTTGAATTATTATTAGCTGTTGATAAAAATATCGCTCATCAAAAAGCATTATATCTAGATGAAGAAAATAAACAACGTCAAGAAATTGTAGAAGATATTTTTCACGAAGCTGTCAAAAAAATTGAAGAAAATAATCTTCAAGAAAATAAAATCATCATTGTTGTTGGCGAAAATTGGCATGAAGGTGTTATCGGTATAGCAGCTTCTCGCCTACAAGAAAAATATTATCGACCTATAATAATCATAGCGACTAAAGATAATATTGGTAAAGCCTCTTGTCGTAGCATAGATGGACTCCATATGAAAAATGCCCTCACTTATTGTGAGCAAGATTTAATGGTTTATGGAGGTCATTCCAAAGCAGCAGGTTTTACGATTGATTTAGCTAAATTAGATGATTTTATTTCACATATGCAAACATATGCTGATGAACATTTAACAGATGAAGATTTAATACCAATTTATCAAGTAGAAACAGTTTTAACACCTCAAGATATAACCATGGATTTTATCGAGGAATTATCCTTACTTGAACCTTTTGGCATGGGAAATCCTAAACCACAATTTGTCTGTCAAAATCTCTTAGTCACTAAAAGCATGAAAATGGGCAAAGAAAATAATCATTTACGCTTTAATTTTGCTTATAATAATACACAATATACTGCTATTGGTTGGCATATGGCAGATGTTGCCGATGATATAAATAATAAATATGTAGATATTTTATTCCAGCCTGAATTAAACCACTGGAATGACCATACTTATTTACAGTTTAAATTGAGTGATTTACGTCAAAGCAAACGAAAAATTTCTTATCTAGAAGAATTTCCTGCTTATGACTCAATCGGTAAAATATATCTTTGTCTGCGCAATCAAGAAAAAAAATATGGTCAAAGTATATTTTCCCTTAAAGATTGTCAATCTTTATTAAAACAAATTTACAATCTAAATTTATCTGATTACAGTATAAAACAATGCCTGATTATTTTAAGTGAAATTAACATTTTAACGATAAATCAAGATAAAATTAAATTATTATCTTTACCTAATCAAAAAATAGATATAAAAAATTCCCCAACTTTTGCTAAGCGATTTAATCTACAAAAGCTTTAAAAACCTTGATAAATTGACTTGAAATAATTTATTATATATAATTATAGAAGTTTTTTATTAGTAAATAATCAAAAATTTCAACTTAAAATATTGGAGGTAGATTAGTTTGAAGTATATGAGCGGAAAAGAACTCCGTAGAAGATACCTTGACTTTTTTGTCAAAAATGGACATTTAGAACTTCCTAGTGCATCTTTAATTCCAAAAGATGACCCTAGCTTATTGATGATTGGTGCTGGTATGGCTCCTTTCAAAGCTTATTTCACAGGTAAAATGACACCACCTTGCACTCGTATCACTACAAGTCAACGTTGTGTTCGTACTGGTGATATTGAAAACGTAGGTCGCACAGCTCGCCATCATACTTATTTTGAAATGCTTGGCAACTTCTCCTTTGGTGATTATTTCAAATATGATGCTATTAAATGGGCTTGGGAATTTTTAACTGGAGAATTAGAACTTCCAAAAGATAAACTTTGGGCTACAATCTATCCTGATGATGAAGAAGCATATAAAATTTGGACAACAGAAACTGACATCAATCCAGAACATATCGTTAAATTAGAAGATAACTTCTGGGAAATTGGTAGCGGTCCTTGCGGTCCTGACTCTGAAATTTTCATTGACCTCGGTGAAGAACGTGGTTGTGGTAGCCCTACATGTGGCGTTGGTTGCGATTGTGACCGTTATCTTGAAATTTGGAACCTTGTATTTACTCAATTTGACCGTACTGAAGATGGAAAATACAATCCACTTGTACATAAAAACATTGATACAGGTTGTGGTCTTGAACGTCTTGCTTCAGTATTACAAAATAAACCATCTAACTTTGAAACAGATTTAATGTTCCCTATCATTGAATATGCTAGCAAAGTTGCTAATAAAGAATATGGCAAAGATAAAGAAACCGATATTTCTTTAAAAGTTATTGCTGACCATGCTAGAAGTATTTCCTTCATGGTTATGGACGGTATCTTACCTTCTAATGAAGGTCGTGGCTATGTACTTCGTCGTTTATTACGCCGTGCTGTACGTCATGCTCGTATGCTTGGCATCGAAGATAAATTCTTAGCTGGCGCTGTTGATGTAGTTGCTGAAATCTACAGTGGTGTTTATGATGAACTCACAAATAGAAAAGATTACATCAAAAAAGTAATCAGCTTAGAAGAAGACCGTTTTGCAACTACATTAACTCAAGGTATGGATTTATTAAATGCTGAAGTTGAAAAACTAAAAGCTGAAAATAAAACTGTTCTTGATGGTGAAGTTGGTTTCAAACTCTATGATACTTATGGTTTCCCTTGGGAATTAACAGATGAAATTCTCCATGAAAATCATATGACTTTAGATAAAGAAGCTTTTGATAAAGCTATGGACGAACAACGCACTCGTGCACGTAATGCTCGTGGCGAAAACAAACGCATGGATATTCCTGATTTACGTGATAGCAATATCGGTGAATTAAAAGTTGATGAAACTGCTCGTCAAGCTAAAATCGTTTGCATTTGGAAAGATGCTAAAACTACAAATAGCCTTGAAGACGGCGATGAAGCTGGTCTTATCTTAGACGTTACACCATTTTATGCTGAAGGTGGCGGACAAGAAGGCGATATTGGTAGCTTAAAAACAGATATGGGTAATGCACAAGTTATCGATACTAAAAAATTACCTGATGGTTCTGTTTATAATATTGTTCATGTAACTGAAGGTAGTCTTCATGTTGGAGATACTGTAGAAATAACTGTAGATATGGAAAATAAACTCGCTTCTGCACGTAACCATACAGCAACACATCTTTTACAAGCTGCTTTAAAACGTGTTGTTGGCGACCATATCAATCAAGCTGGTTCTGCTGTAAATGCTCATCATTTACGTTTTGACTTCTCTAGCTTTGAACCAATCTCTGCTGAACAATTACAACAAGTAGAAGAAATGGTAAATGCTGAAATTTTAACAGGTAAAGATGTAGAAATTTCTCATATGAACCAAGAAGATGCTAAAAAAGCTGGTGCTATGGCATTATTCGGTGAAAAATATGGCGATATCGTTCGTGTAGTTACTGTACCTGGATTTAGTATGGAACTTTGCGGTGGTAGCCATGTTAAAAATATCGGTCAAATCGGCATGTTTAAAATCATCGGTGAATCTGGTGTAGCTGCTGGCGTTAGACGTATTGAAGCTATCACTGGTAAAGCTGCTATTGATTATATGAATGCTAAAGCTAAACTTTTACAAACAGCTATAACAACTTTAAAAACTAACGAAAGCAATCTTTGCGATAAAATTGCAAACCTTCTTCAAGAAAATAAAGAAATGAAAGCTGAAATTGCTAAAGTTCAAGCTGAACGTGCTAAAGCTGATTCCAATAAATTATTAATGGCATTAAAAGAATATAATGGTGTTAATGTAATTGTTGGTAAAATCCAAGCTGCTAACATGGATGAACTTCGCAACAATGCAGACCTTCTTTGCAACAAATTCGATAAAGCTGGTGTAGTTGTTCTCGGTGCTATACTCAACGATAAAGTTAACTTCGTTGTAAAAGTAAATAAAGATGGTGTAGCTCGTGGCTTACACGCTGGTAAAATCGTAAAAGAAGTAGCTATGGTTACTGGCGGTAACGGTGGTGGTCGTCCTGATATGGCTCAAGCTGGTGGTAAACAACCAGAAAAATTAAATGATGCTTTTGCTAAAGCTCATGAAGTAATTCAATCTCAAATTAAATAATTATATTTAAACTAGCAAGGGGGCTAATTATCTAGCCTCCTTTTGTTTTCTTAAAGTAATATTGACTGTCTTTAAAACTATTTTTTTGTTATAATTAGTACATAGATTATAGATTAATCTACTATATGACAATATATAGATATTTTGAGGTGATTATTATGTCCAACATTAAAGATGAAACTATGATGTTTAATTTTGGTGCAGATGATGATAAAGCAGCAAAAGCACTTTGCTTATCTTGCCGTGCTATGCTCGAAAAAGGTTACAGTCCAATCAATCAATTAGTTGGTTATCTTTTATCTGATGACCCAGCTTATATCACAAGTAACAAAAATGCTAGAAATGAAATTCGTAGATTAGGACGAGATGAATTACTAGAAGAACTTGTACGTTTCTATTTAGAAAACAATGAGAATATAAAAAAAGGTGAATAAATATTTATGAGAATAATGTCCCTTGATATCGGTGATAGAACTGTTGGCATTGCAGTAAGCGATGAACTTTTATTTACAGCACAAGGTGTAGAAACAATTCGCCGTAAATCTTATAAACACGATTTAGCTCGTATTCGCGAATTAAGCAAACAATACGAAACTAAAAAATTTGTCGTTGGCTTACCTAAAAATATGAATGGTACAGTTGGCGAACGATGCGATATTGTAAAACATTTTACAGATAAAATCCTAGAAGATATTCCTGATGCTGAAATTATCTTTTGGGATGAACGTTTATCTACTGTTGCTGCTGACCGTTATTTATTAGAAGCTGATGTCAGTCGTGCAAAACGCAAAAAAGTTATTGATAAAATGGCTGCTGTATTTATTTTACAGGGCTATCTTGATAGTTTAAAATAACTTAAATTTTATGATTTCATTTGGAGACTTTTTATTTATATGACTAGAATTGATAGACGAAATGCAGACCAATTGCGTCGTTTTAAAATAACAAAATACTTTCAAAAATATCCAGCTGGTTCTGTTTTAATTGAAACAGGCAATACTAAAGTAATTTGTGCTGCTACTATTCAAGATGGCGTTCCTTCATTTTTACGTGGTAGCGGTACAGGCTGGTTAAATGCTGAATATTCCTTACTTCCATCAGCAACATTGACCCGTTCTCCTAGAGAAGCCTCTCGTGGTAGACAAAATGGCAGAACACAGGAAATCCAACGCCTTATAGGACGTTGCCTTCGCAGTGTTATGGATTTTAAAGCTTTAGGTGAAAGAACAGTCATTATTGACTGTGATGTAATTCAAGCCGATGGTGGTACGCGAACAGCTTCAATCACTGGAGCTTTTGTAGCATTAGCTGAAGCTTTAGCCACTATCTACGACCCTAAAAAACCATTTCCATTAAAAGATTTCATGGCTGCCATAAGCGTAGGTATCTCTAAAGATAATGAACCTATATTAGATTTATGTTATGAAGAAGATTCTACTGCTATAGCTGATATGAATATCGTCATGACAGGCGAAGGGCATTTTGTAGAAATTCAAGGTACTGGCGAAAAACAACCTTTTACACATGAACAATTCAGTAAAATGCTCGCCTATGCTCAAAAAGGTATTGATGAATTAATCTCTTATCAAAAAGATATTTTAGGTAATGACTTAGTTTGGAAAATAGGAAGGATTCCATGATGAAAAAAATTATTGTAGCTACAAAAAATCAAGGCAAAATAAAAGAAATGATAAATGCATTTAAAAATTTACCTGTAGAACTTCATTCTTTAAGTGAATTTGGTCCTTTACCTGATGCTGTTGAAGATGGTACTACTTTTGAAGAAAATGCTATCAAAAAAGCAAAATTTTACGCTCAAAAAACAGGCTATGCTTGTTTAGCAGATGATTCAGGTTTAACCATTGATATTTTAGATGGAGCTCCTGGTATTTATTCAGCTAGATTTGCTGGTTATCATGCAGACGATTTAGCTAATAATAAAAAAATGATTGAAGAGCTACAGAAAAAAAATGTAGAGCAATCAACTGCTCAATATGTTTGTTCTTTGGTCTTTGTAGATACTGATGGCAAAACATTAACTTGTACTCAAAAATGTGAAGGTATCATTCGCATTTTCGCTCAAGGAAATAATGGCTTTGGTTATGACCCATATTTTTTTGTTCCTGATTTGCAAAAAACTATGGCTGAATTAACTATTGAAGAAAAAAATAATATTAGTCATCGTGGCAAAGCACTACGTGAAATGGAAATCCAACTAGGTGAATATTTAAAATGAAAATAGGAATTATGAGTGATAGTCATCATGATCTATCTGCTATTGATGATGCAATTTGTCTAGCTGACGATGTAGATTGTTGGCTTCATGCTGGTGATAGTATTGATGATGCTGGCTATTTAGCTGATGTATCAAAAAAACCTGTATATGCTGTTCCTGGTAATATAGATTGGTTTTCCACTAAGCCTAAAGAAATATTAGTAGAAATTGCTGGCAAAAAAATATTTTTGACCCATGGTCATAAATATAATGTAAAATGGACAACTAAATATCTATATGAACAAGCCTCTAAATTAGGTGCAGATATAATAGTTTATGGTCATAGTCATGTAGGTAACGAAGAGCATGTAAATGATAAAATAATCATTAATCCAGGAAGTGTTTCTGAACCTCGAGATGGTCTAGACCCTTCTTTCATGATAATTGATATAAATAATGAAAAAATAAATCTTCAACGCATATTTTTAAAATAAAAGTTTTTTATATTTAAGATAAATATTTATAATGATTTTATATATTTATTTAATAAAATTATGTACTAAAATAAATAACTTTTTATATTTTTTAGTCTATAAATATATTTTATTTATAAAAGTGAACAGCCTTCAACTTTAATAATATTAAGGCTTCCAGCCATTTTAGGTGTTGAAAGACATTCAAAAATATGCTAAAATTTTCATTACATGAGGATATTTTTATCCAATTTGTTCGTGATAAATCCCCCACTACTTTTAACCAGTGGTGAGAGTTAATTTATTAGAGATGGGACAGATCTCAAAATAGATAAATTCTTATTTATTTAAAAATTTTCTACTTAAAAAATATATACTTATTAAGTAAAAATATGTCCTTAACCGTTAGTCATTAATGGGGATTGCCTAAATTTAGGAAGTTTAATAAAACAATGACTAAATATTTTAATCCATTGGAGGGGTTATGGTGCGTACAATCCAAGCAGAACAAATCACTCAAGAAGTAGCGCAGATGTGTAAAGAAGCTGCCTACTATTTACCAGGAGATGTGTTTGCCGCATTAGAAAGAGGTAGACTTAGTGAAAAATCTCCAGTAGGAAGAGAAGTACTCGACCAAATTATCACAAATGCAAAAATTGCAAAAGAAGAAGACAGACCTATTTGCCAAGATACTGGTATGACTATTGTTTTTGTTGAATTAGGTCAAGATGTTCACATTGAAGGCGGCAACTTAAATGACGCTATCAATGCTGGTGTAGCTAAAGGTTATACTGAAGGCTATTTACGTAAATCCGTTGTAGCTGAACCACTTTTCGATCGTAAAAATACTCAAGATAATACACCAGCTGTTATCTACACAGAAATCGTTCCTGGCGATAAATTAACTATCCAAGTTGAACCAAAAGGTTTCGGTAGCGAAAATAAATCTGGCTTAAAAATGCTTGTACCAGCTGATGGTGTAAAAGGCGTTAAAAAAGCAGTTATGGATATTATCCTTCATGCTAGCTGCAATCCTTGCCCACCAATGGTTGTTGGTATTGGTATTGGCGGTACTATGGACCGTGCTGCTGTTATGTCTAAAAAAGCATTACTTCGTCCAACTAATGTTCGTAATGCTCATCCTGAATATGCAAAACTTGAAGAAGAGCTTTTAGAATTAATCAACCAGACAGGTATTGGTCCACAGCTCGGTGGTACAACAAGTGCTCTTGCTGTTAATATCGAATGGGGTCCTACTCATATCGCTGGCCTTCCTGTGGCTGTAACAATTTGTTGCCATGCATGCCGTCATTCTAAACGCGTATTATAATTTATTCGGGAGGTACATTTAAATGGCTGATAAAATTCGCATTACAACACCTTTGACTGAAGAACAGTCTCGTAAATTAAAAGTAGGCGATAGCGTTCTTATTTCTGGCGTTATCTATAGCGCACGTGATGCTGCTCATAAAGTTATGACAGAAGCACTTGCTCGTGGTGAAAAACTTCCAATTGATTGGAACAATCAAATTGTTTATTATCTTGGACCAACTCCAGCTAAACCTGGTAATCCAATTGGTTCTTGCGGTCCTACAACTTCTGGTCGTATGGACGCTTATACTCCTACAATGCTCGAACAGGGTATTAAAGGTATGATTGGTAAAGGTTCTCGTGATAAAGCTGTTATCGAATCCATGAAGAAAAATGGTGTTACTTATTTTGCCGCTGTTGGTGGTGCTGCTGCACTTATTTCCAAATGCGTAAAAAAATATGAAGTAATCGCTTATCCAGAACTTGGTCCTGAAGCACTTGCAGCTCTTACTGTTGAAGATTTCCCTGCAATCGTAGTTATTGACTCTGAAGGTAATAATTTCTATGAAATGGGTCAGGCTCCATATCGCACTTTAGATATGGATAAACTTTAATAATTAACAAAATCCTGAGCTCCTTTATTATCTTCTAGGAGGAGCTCAGTTTATTTTGCGAACCGTGGGACACACGGGGATAGCCATCTATCATTTATATTACATATAATTAATATATGGAAGCTTTTTTAAGCATGTCATAAGGTGTGTAAATTTTCCCTATGAAAATTAAAAAGTACAGGAGGTTCAAGGATGATTCACACAACATTTTATATTCGCAGATTACATTCCCTCTGCGGTATTGTTCCTGTAGGTTTATTCTTACTCGAACATATCTTTACAAACTCTATGGTATTAGGTGGACCAGCTCCATTCAATGCAGCAGTTGAGCATCTTGCATCTATTCCACATGAAATTATGCTTCCTTTGGAAATTTGCTTCATTTTAGTTCCATTCCTTTTCCATGGTCTTTATGGTTTGTACATTTTAATGCAAGCTAAAAACAACGTAAAAAGCTATGGTTATGCTCGCAACTGGAATTTCTATTTCCAAAGAATAACTGCTGTTATTATCTTCCTTTTCTTAATCTGGCATGTTGTTTATCTCCGCATTATGGTAAAAGGTGGCGGTACTCCTATTTCCTTCGAATTATTACAAGCTTATTTCCAAAATCCGCTTGTATGGGGTGCTTATACAATCGCTATGATTGCATCTATTTTCCACTTCTTTAACGGTCTTACTACATTCACTATGACATGGGGTATTGCAAAAGGTCCTCGTATCCAGACTTTCTTCTCTCGTGTATTCATGGCAATTTTTGTAGTATTATCCCTTTTAACAATTGCTTTCATGAGCATGTACTGGTTTTAATCTATAAATTCTGATATAAGGAGAGACTCACGTGAAATCTACAAAAAAAATCATCGTTGTCGGTGGCGGTTTATCCGGTCTTATGGCTACGATTAAAATTTGTGAATCTGGCGGTATTGTAGACTTATTCTCTTATTGCCCAGTAAAACGTTCCCACTCCCTCTGTGCACAGGGTGGTATTAATGCTTGTATGGATTCCAAAGGTGAACATGATACTGTTTGGGATCATATCGATGATACAATTTATGGTGGCGACTTCCTTGCTGACCAATTAGCAGTTAAAGGTATGTGCGAAAACGCTCCAAAACTTATTAAAATGTTCGACCGCATGGGTGTTCCTTTCACTCGTACACCAGAAGGTAACCTTGACCTTCGTAACTTCGGTGGTGCAAAACATAAACGTACTTGCTTCGCTGGTGCTACTACTGGTCAACAGCTTTTATATGCTCTTGATGAACAAGTTCGCAAACTTGAAGTAAAAGGCAAAGTTAAAAAATACGAATTCTGGGAATTCGTTCACATCATTAAAAACAAAGAAGGCATCTGCCGTGGTATTACTGCTCAGAACATGAATTCCATGGAAATTGAAGCTTTCCCAGCTGATGCAGTTATCTTAGCAACAGGTGGTCCTGGTGTTATTTTTGGTAAATGTACAGCTTCTACAATCTGTAACGGTTCTGCTGTTTCCGATGTATACCAAGAAGGTGCTTACCTCGGTAACGTTGAATTCATTCAGATTCACCCAACAGCTATTCCAGGTGAAGATAAAAACCGTCTTATGTCTGAAGCAGCTCGTGGTGAAGGTGGTCGTGTTTGGACTTACAAAGATGGCAAACCTTGGTACTTCCTCGAAGAAAAATATCCAGCTTATGGTAACCTCGTTCCTCGTGATATCGCAGCTCGTGAAATTTATCAAGTTTGCGTACACATGGGTCTTGGTATCAATGGCGAAAATCGTGTATACCTCGATCTTTCCCACATTGATGCAGATTACTTAAACCGTAAACTCGCTGGTATCATGGAAATCTACGAAGAATTCGTTGGTGACGACCCTCGTAAAGTTCCTATGCAGATCTTCCCTTCCGTTCACTATTCCATGGGTGGTATTTGGGTAGACCGTAAACACAGAACAAATATCCCTGGTTTATTCGCTTCCGGCGAATGTGACTATCAGTACCATGGTGCTAACCGTCTTGGTGCTAACTCCCTTCTTTCCGCTGCTCATTCTGGTACTATTTCTGGTCCAGAAGCTATTCGTTGGGCTAACGGTGATTCCGCTTGGACAATTGAAGGTAAAACTATTGCTGAAGACAATGGTGCTGCTCTTACTGATGCAGAACTTGCTGCAGCAAAACAACAGACTGTTGATGAATTTGAAAAAATCATGAATATGAAAGGCGACGTTAACGCTCATAAACTCCATATGGAATTAGGCGAACTCATGCTTCGTTACTGCACAATTGAACGTATTAACAAAGACCTTGAATATTGCTATGAAGAAGTTAAGAAAATCCTCAAAAAATGGGATCATATCGGTCTTACTGATACTAGTCGCTGGGCTAACCAAGAAGCTATGTTCGTACGTCAGCTTCGCAACATGATCATCTACGCTCTTGCTATTTGTAAAGCAGCTCGTATGCGTGATGAAAGCCGTGGTGCTCACTTCAAACCAGAATTCCCTAACCGTGATGACGAGCATTTCTTAAAAACTACACTTGTTAGAATGAACCCTGAAACTTGTGAACCAGAAATCAGCTATATCGATTTTGATCACTCCTTAGTTAAACCTCGTCCACGTCGTTATGATGTTACTAAAGGAGGCAAAAAATAATGGCAGATACTAAAAAAACTGTTCATTTGATTATTGAACGTCAAGATAGCCCTACTGGCAAACCTTACACAGAAGAATTTGAAATTCCTTATCGTCCTGCACTTAACGTAGTTGCAGCTTTAATGGAAATTCAGAAAAACCCTGTAACTAAAGATGGCAAAAAAACTACTCCTGTAGTTTGGGAATGCAACTGCTTAGAAAAAGTATGTGGTGCTTGTATGATGGTTATTAATGGTCGTGCACGTCAAGCTTGTGCTTCTCTTATCGACAAACTTCCTCAACCAATCCGCATTGCTCCAGCTCGTACTTTCCCTGTAATCCGTGACCTCTTAATCGACCGTAGCGTTATGTTTGAAAGCCTCAAACGTATCCAAGGTTGGATTAATGTTGATGGTAGCTGGGAAAATCGTGAAGCTCCAATTCAAAACCCATATACTGCTGCTACAGCATATGAAATTTCCCACTGCATGACTTGTGGTTGCTGCTTAGAAGCTTGCCCTAACGTTGGTCCTCAGTCTGACTTCATCGGACCTGCTCCAACAGTTCAAGCTTATCTCTTCAATTTACATCCATATGGTAAATTTGACAAAGAAAAACGTCTTAATGCTCTTATGGAAAAAGGCGGTATCACTAGCTGCGGTAACAGCCAAAACTGCGTAGAAGCTTGTCCAAAACACATCAAATTAACTACTTACCTTGCTCAGTTAAACCGTGATGTAAATAAACAAGCTCTCAAAAATATCTTTGATAAATAATAAAAGATATATCAATCAAATAACAAAAGGAGTTAGTTTAAAACTAACTCCTTTTTATTATCAAAAAAACAGCACCTTAAAAGGTGCTGTTTTCTATTTCACATCTTATTGTCTAAAGTAATGATAATTGTCTTTTATCTCAACTAATTCATCTAATTTTACATTTAAAGCTTTTGCAATAGACGCTATTACTAAAAAAGTTGGTTGGCGTTTATCATTTTCTATAAAGCTAACCATAGCTGTACTAATACCTGCTCTCATAGCTAATTGTTTCTGAGTCATCTTTTTTTCATGTCTTTTTTCGCAAATATTATATTTAATTGTCATAATACAAAGCTTCCTTTCAATATTGGATAATGGGGTGAATAATCCCAATTGCAAATAAAAAGTAGCTTTGTTTGTAATCAAAAACATACATCTCATTATCTAAATACTAAATAATATTTTATTATTTATTTTTATTTATGGTTTTAGTATAGCACAAATCAATAAACTATGGTTATTTATTAAAAAAACTTATAATTTATAAAAATTTTAACGCAATGTTAAATTCATGGCACAACAATTAGCTTCATATTTAATTTTTTCTTCATCAATAGTAGTAAAAGTTCTATTTTCTAATAAAACTTTACCATCTACTAATACTGTATCAACCATTGAGCCATTCATGCTATACGCTAATAAAGATACTAAATCATGACGTGGATAGCATTGTGGAGCAGACATATCAAATAAAACGATATCTGCTTTATATCCTTCTTTGATTAAGCCTACATTATTTAATCCTACAGCTTTAGCACCGTATTCTGTTCCCATTTTTACACCTTCAAGAGCTGGCACAGCTAATGGGTCTAAAGTATTTACTTTATGCAGTAAAGTTGCTAAATTAATTTCTTCTAACATATCAAGATTATTATTACTAGAAGCTCCATCTGTACCTAAACCTACACAAACTCCTGCTTTTAATAATTGTTGAACTGGAGCAACACCGCTGGCAAGTTTCATATTGCTTCCTGGATTATGCGCTACACGTACATTGTATTTTTTCATAATTTGAATATCTTCATCTGTTAAATGAACACAATGAGCAGCTAATACGCCACGGTCTAAAATACCTACTTCTTCCATTAAAGCTATAGGTGTTTTGCCATATTCTTTTAAACAATTTTCTACTTCACCTTTAGTTTCTGCTAAATGAATATGAATTTCTCCATTATATTCTTCACTAGCTTTCACTACTTTTTGTAGAAAATCTGGAGGGCAAGTATATGGTGCATGAGGGCCAAACATAACTGTTATTTTACCATCATTAGCATTGTTAAAATCTCTGAATAAGATTTTATTTTCTTCTAATGCTTGATTGCCATTTGGAGCTACACCAATAATACCACGAGAAAGCACTGCTCTAATATCTGTATCAATACAAGCCTGTGCTACTTGGTCCATATCGCCATACATATCAGCAAAAGTAGTTGTACCGCTCTTTATCATTTCAGCGATACCAAGCATAGCACCCCAATAAATATCTTCTTTTTTCATTTTAGCTTCGATTGGCCATATTTTATTTTCTAACCAATCCATAAGCTTCATATCATCAGCATAGCTACGCAATAAAGTCATGGATACATGTGTATGCGCATTAACAAAACCAGCTGTTGCTAATTTATCTGTACCATCAATTACTTTTTCTGCTTTAAATGTTTCTGGTATATTTTCTATAGCTAAAATTTCACTATCTTTAATTGCAATATCTGCAATTTTTACTTTACCATCAGCTAATAAAACGTTAGCATTTTTTATTAAAATATTCATATTTAAACCTCTTAATTATGCTTTTGCTAAATATGCTTTTTGTTCTTCTGTCAATTCATCAAGTTCTACACCAAGAGCTTTTAATTTAATTTGAGCAATTTTTGTATTGATTTCTTCTGGCATTAAATATACTTTATTTTCCATTTCTTGATGATGATTCAAAATATGAAGTGCGGAGAAGAATTGTACACCAAAGGATAAATCCATGATTTCTGCTGGATGTCCATCACCTGCTGCAAGGTTAACTAAACGACCTTCAGCTAAAAGATATAATTTACGTCCATCTTTTTGTACATATTCTTCAATATTTTTACGAACAGGACGATGAGATACAGAATTTTTGAGTAAATCCACTTTGTTGATTTCTACATCAAAATGACCAGAATTTGCCATCATTGCGCCATCTTTCATGAGTGCAAAATGTTTTTCATTGATGACATTATCACAGCCTGTAAGAGTCAAGAAGATATCCCCAATTTTAGCAGCTTCTTCCATAGGCATTACTCTAAAGCCATCAAATACTGCTTCAATAGCTTTAATTGGATCAACTTCAGTGATTACTACATTCGCACCAAGACCTTTAGCACGCATAGCTCCACCTTTACCACACCAACCATAGCCAGCAATTACTACTGTTTTGCCTGCAATTACTAAATTTGTGGTACGCATGATACCATCCCAAGTAGATTGACCTGTACCATAGCGATTATCAAATAAATATTTACAATATGCATCATTTGCTGCAATCATAGGGAATTTTAATTTTCCTTGTTCAGCTAAAGCTTTCAAGCGAATAACACCTGTTGTAGTTTCTTCGCTACCGCCAATAATTCTATCAATTAATTCAGGACGTTCATTATGAATACGTGCTACTAAATCGCCACCATCATCAATAATCATATCTGGATTGCAATCTAATGCTTTATCAATGAACATATCATATTCTTCATTTGTGCAATTATACCAAGAATATACTGTTACGCCGTCTTCAACAAGTGCAGCTACGACATCATCTTGTGTAGAAAGTGGGTTACTGCCTGTAGCGATAACTTCTGCTCCTGCATTTTTAAATACTAAAGCTAAATATGCAGTTTTAGCTTCTAAGTGCATAGTGATAACTACTTTTTTACCAGCAAAAGGTTTTGTTTTGCTATACTCTTCATCTATAGAACGAAGTACAGGCATAAAGTTTTTTACCCATGCAATTTTATCATGACCTGATGGTGCAAGTTTAATATCTCTAATCATTGATTCCATTAAGAATTCCTCCTAAATTATTTAAAGTTTCTAATTTACTAAAATCAGTACGCTCTATCTGTAAAGGCGTAACTGATATATAACCATTTTTTACAACTTCAATATCTGTAAATTCATCATTGCCTATATCTTTAGCTCGCCCTTGCATTTTATACGCTATAGAGCCATCATCTAAAATCACAGCATCAAATTCATTTTCATAAATACGACGCCCATGTTTAGTAAATACAAATTTTATTTTATTATCTTTCAAGCTTTTAGGGAAGTTTATATTATACATAAATAATTTATCAGTATTATAAAAAAAACTAATCCTATCTGCCATTACTTTTGCAATCGTTGAAAATGATACATTTGATTTACTAGATACAGAAACGGCTATAGAAGATATTTTATGATTATATCCTTCTAAAGCCGCTCCTACTGTTCCTGAATAAAGCACATCTGTTCCTAAATTAGCTCCATTATTTATACCTGAAATTATCAAGTCTGGTTTTTCTTTTAATAAAAATTCCAAAGCTAATTTAGTACAATCTGCTGGTGTTCCTTCCACAGCATAAGCCGTTACATTTTTCATCTTCATATCCACAGTTTCTACACGCAAAGGAACACCCATAGTCAAAGCCTGCGACATTCCGCTTTGCTCTGTCATCGGTGCTACAATAAAAACTTCATGTTTTAAAGATAATTCTTTAGCTATAGCTTTTAAGCCTTCGGCTTTTATGCCATCATCGTTAACTAATAAAATCTTCATAAAAACCTCATCAATATTATAATTGGTTCATCATTTTATGAGTTTGTGGTATTACTCTAACATTTTTCAATACTTGCATTGCTCTAGTTTGCCATTTGAGCATTTTTTCTGGAGGAGCTTCATGTAATCCTCCTAATGGTGTAATTGGCTGTAAAACTAATAAAATATTTTCATCAATATTTTTTATGATGGATAATGCTTTTTCAAAATCTTCAACTGTAGACTCATTGGAAACTACAATTTTTACATAAACATCTTTTTCACTAGCCAATTTCAAAAATTCTTCATGCTCTTGCCAATAAGCTTTACCAATATCGCTCGGCAATTTCATATCCATACTGATTATATCTATTTCATCAATAACTTGAGCTAATTGTTTCACCAAAGTACCATTTGTTTCCAAAAATAATGGTATAGATAATGGCTTTAGATTTTTAGCTAATTCTAAAATAATCTGTGGATATAATAATGGCTCTCCGCCAGTAATACTGATAGAATGATGTGGCTGTTGTAAACGATAATTGATATAAGGCATGATGTCATTTAAATCCAAAGGATTTTTTAATTCTAAATCGCCTTCATATCCTTCACATTTTTCTAAAACACATGGAACTAAATTACTATGTGCCAATTTATCCGTATCACAATAAGGGCAATCCATATTGCAACCAATAAGACGAATAAATAATTGTCTGCAACCTACATATTTTCCTTCGCCTTGAATAGAAGAAAAAATTTCTGATACTCCTGCTTGCAAATTAAGCATCCTTTCTATATATAACTGCTGCTTTTGGTGATTCCCATACCTTTATATAATTTAATTTACAATTAGTTTTAAATAAATCATTTGCTTCAATTGTTTCATAAATATATTTAGCCAAATGTTCTGCTGTAGGATTTAATTCTTTAAATTGAGGTAATTCATTTAAGTATTGATGATCCATAGCATCTAATACTTCCATTAACATAGATTTTAATACTTTAAAATCTGCAACCATACCAATATTATCTAATTTATCTCCACTGACAGACATCTCTACAGTCCAGCTATGACCGTGTAATCTGTTGCATTTTCCAGGATAATCTACTAAGCGATGAGCTGCTTCAAAAGCTCCATTTACTACTAATTCAAACAAAAAAATTTCCTCCTTAATAATTAATAAAATTAATATAAAAATTATACCATATATTTATCTACTATAAAAATTTTATAATAATTTATTTATATAGCTAAAAAAGAACTATTAGTTTAATCTAATAGTTCTTTTCTTAAATTAACGAGTCAATTCATCATAACTAACTGCACGAGTATGTTTTGTATGTGACCATTCATGTTTATTTCTATCTAAAAATCCTAAAAACACAATTGGGATCCAACTATAAATAAACACTGGATATAAAATTAAGTAAAACCATGCTTTCCATTTAACATGTATCTTTGCCAAAATAATAATAGGTAAAATATATTGCCCCATAGTAATTACAGTTAGCAAACTAGATGGTAAAAATTGATATATATTTGTAAATAATGGATAACCTAATCCCATCTGTACATATGATAAGATGACAAAGAATGTGGAAATCAATAAGAAATGAGGCTGTAATAAATGTAGACAACCATCTAAAATACGAATATCACGACGACGAATACCTTCTTTTAACATCTTCGGAATAAAGCGATGCGCCACGTCAAATTGACCTTGTGCCCAACGTTTACGCTGGTTCCAAGATTGTTTAAAAGTAAGTGGTTTTTCATCATAAACAATCGCATCATGAGCCCATGTTGTTTTTATACCTTCTGCCAAAGATTTCATAGTAAATTCCATATCTTCAACAAGGCAAGTAGCACCCCAACCATGTTTTTTCAAAACATCTGTTGTAATACACATACCTGTACCACCAAGTACAGAAGATAAACCAATATTTGTTTTTGCTAAATGCCAAATATGGTCAATAACCCAAAAGGCAATCGCAAAAGTTCCGGAAACCCATGTATCATAAGGATTTTTCGCATCAAGATAACCTTGTACTAATTTATCCCCTTTACATAAGCGATTATTCATCTCTAATAAGAAGCGTTTATCTACTAAATTATCTGCATCGAAGATTGCTACCGCATCATATTTGCGTTTCATTTCAAATAATCTAGCAAACATCCATTCCATTGCAAAGCCTTTACCACGTTCTTTATCATTAAAACGTTCATGAACAATAGCTCCGCAATCGCGTGCAATCTGAGCTGTATTATCTGTACAGTTATCAGCAATTACAAAAATATCATATAGTTCTTTTGGATAATCTAACATTTTCAAGTTATCCACTAATTGACCAATTACTGCAGATTCATTATGTGCTGCCACAATTACTGCAAAAGTTTTTTGTGGTGTTAAAATTTTCTTTTCCTTTTTGCGCCACAGACCATTTACACCTATTAAAAAATAATAAACTGTAAATAAGAAAATTATTATCTGAATTGGCACCATAATCCAATCGAGAATATACATTTAAATCCCCTTTTAGCTATTTATTTTAGTTACGACCTAAAGAAAATATAGTATTTAAAATACCTAACAATGCATAAGATATAAAGATATCAAACAAAATTGCATATCCTATAGCATCGCGACCAAAATACAATACACAAATAGCAAAAATAGCTATTATACCTAATGCTACTTTGCTAATTTTTTCGCCTTTGCCCTTAAAATCTGGATATTTAAAAGTACTAACCAATAAATATCCTACAAACATAATTAAAATAGGTAAAAAATATCCCAATGTATCAATTTGCATAGCTGGTGTAATACCTAAATGCGTGGATAATAAAATCCATGTGGCGATTAAGCAACCGCCAGCTGGAATAGGTACTCCCATAAAATAGCCATGTATTACGGAAGCATTTACATTAAAACGAGCTAATCGCCACATGCCACACACAGCGTAAAAAATCACAGCTATCCAACCAAAATAACTAAATTCATGCATAACAAAACTATATGCTAAAAAACCTGGTGCTGCACCAAAGGAAACACAGTCGCATAAAGAGTCCATCTCTTTACCCATTTCACTGCTAACACCAAAAAAACGAGCTGTTCTACCATCTAAACCATCAGCTACTAATGCCAATAAGATGAATACAGCACCCCAGAATATATTTCCATTAAATGTGGAAATAATTGAACACATACCAAAAACTAAATTACTAGAAGTAAACAGATTTGGTATGATTACTCTATAATTCATTACTCTTTAATCCTCCCAATAATTGTTTCTCCACCGACAACTTTATCGCCTTTTTTTACTAATAATTCTACATTTTTTGGTACAACAACTTCTGTGCAAGAACCAAAGCGAATCATACCGTATAATTCACCTTTAGAAAGTCCATCATTTAAAGTAACCCAAGAAACAATTCTGCGAGCTAAAATACCTGCAATTTGCGTTACTGTTATGCGCAAATCCTCATTTTCAATACCTATCATATGACGTTCATTTTCAAAACCTACATCTTTTTTATATGCAGGGTCAAATCTTCCACAACTATATTGCTGACATTTTATTTCGCCTGCAATTGGGCTGCGATTTACATGTACATTAAATACTGATAAGAATATTACTACTTTTCGACCTGGAGCTTTTATAAACTCATCATTATCTACATCTGATACTTCCATCACTGTCCCATCTGCCGGAGATACTAAAATATCTTTTCCTTGTGGAATATTACGACGTGGATTGCGGAAAAAATACGTGAAAAATAACGTTAATATCGCAGGAAAAACAGCAACTACAGGATGCACAAAATAACCCAAAAGAAAGGTAATTACTACACCAATACCAATGAACGGAAACCCTTCTTTAACAATGGGTAATCTTAACACTCCAACCCCTCCTATGAAAAATTGAAAAATTACTAAAAACCCTTAAAAACATTATATGCTATCCTAAAATGTTTGTCTATCTAGACTATTTATATTTTATATATTTATTTAATTAATTATTTATTATTTTTTAGAAGCTTTTACCGCCATTACAAATCGTGGCAAAGCCATCAATCTGCCTATGCGTTTTGGCTGTAGCATACCCCTAAATAACCATTCTAATTTGGCTTTTTGCATCCAAAGTGGTGCTCTTTTCATAACACCTGCCATAACATCAAATGTACCACCTACGCCTATGCATAGTGGACAATTCAATTCCTGCATATGCGCCTTTAGCCATTTTTCTTGTTTTGGCACGCCTAAAGCTGCCAATAATAAATCTGGCTTAGCTTCTTTTATCTGAGCAATTATTTCAGCCTCATCTTCAGCTGTAAAAAATCCATCTCGTGTTCCTACTATTTGAATACCTGGATAATCTTTTTCTGCTTTTGCTTTTGCTTTTTCTGCTACACCTGGAGCAGAACCAAAGAAAAATATACGTCTTTTTTTCGCAGGAGCATTAGCAAATAAAGCTTGTACTAAATCAAAACCTGCTACCCTCTCTGGCATTTGCACTCCTAAATAATTAGAAGCCCAAACTGTACCTGCACCATCGGGAACTACTAAATCAGCAGTGTTTAAAATTTCTTTCAATTCAGTATCATGTGTTGCTCGCATAATCATCTCTGCATTAGCAGTTGCTATCAAATGCGGTTTTTCACTGTCCATAAAAGCTTCAGCTGTTTTCACAGCTTCACTCATGGTCAAAGCTGCGACTCTCACTCCTAATATATCTGCTTTACGAAACTCCAAGAGAAACTCTCCTTTTTTATAACTTTTTATGATAAAGTCCATAATTCACAAATATATATTTTAGCATAAAGAATTATATACATCAATGAAATATCTATCAATTATACTTGCAAAACCTATCCTATTTATATTATACTACAAATTTGCTATACTCTTTACAAATTATTATTTTTTTGGTATGTTTAGTGCCATAGAATATTTTTTGGTAATTTAATATTAATTTTATTTTAATAAGGTAGGAAAAAATGCAATTTATTGACAGAACAAAAATTATTGTAAAAGCAGGCGATGGTGGACACGGAAAATCTGCTTTTCGCCGTGAAAAATTCATACCCAAAGGTGGACCAAGTGGCGGTGATGGCGGTCGTGGTGCTGACGTCATTTTAAAAGTTGACCGCAATATGAATACACTTTTAGATTTCCGTTATCATCGCAAATTCGTTGGTAAAAACGGTGGCAATGGTGATATAAAAAATCAATATGGTAAAAATGCACCTCAATGCATTATCAAAGTGCCAGCTGGTACTTTAGTCAAAGATGCTGAAACAGGTGAAGTTTTAGCTGACCTCGTAAATGAAGGTGATGAAGCAATAGTTGCTAAAGGCGGTCGCGGTGGTCGTGGAAATGCAAAATTCGCCACTAGTGCTAATCGTGCTCCTACATTTGCTGAACTCGGTGAACCTGGTGAAGGTAGAACACTTCTTTTAGAATTAAAATTATTAGCTGATGTTGGCTTAGTAGGCTATCCAAGTGTTGGTAAATCTAGTATCATCGCAAGTGTATCAGCAGCTCGCCCTGAAATTGCTGATTATCACTTCACTACTATAACTCCAGTTTTAGGTGTAGTAAGTCTTGGAGATGCTCAAAACTTTGTCATGGCTGATATTCCAGGTCTTATCGAAGGAGCTTCTGAAGGCGTTGGTCTTGGTCATGATTTCTTACGTCATATTGAACGCACAAAAGTTATCATTCACGTTTTAGATGCTTCTGGCATTGAAGGACGCGACCCTGTAGAAGACTTCTACAAAATAAATAAAGAATTATCTTTATACAGCCCAAAACTTGCTAAACGCAGTCAAGTAATCGCAGCTAATAAACTTGATTTACCACAAGCTAGTGAAAACTTAGCTCGAATTCAAGAAATGGCTGAAAAAGAAGGCTTAAAAGTTTTCCCTGTATCTGCAGCAACTAAAGAAGGTCTTCAAGATTTAATGCGTCATGTATATCAAATGCTTCAAGATTATGTTGAAGAAGTAGATGAAGAAGATAATGCAGAAAAAATTTACAATGCTCAAGAAGATGACGCTGATGATATCACTATCAAACGTGATATGACAGGTCAAGGCTTTATCGTTTCTGGTAAATCTTTAGAAAAACTCGTTGCCATGACTAACTTTGGCAATGATGAAGCAATTCGTCGTTTCCAATATATTTGGAGATTAAAAGGTATCGATGAAAAACTTCGCGCTAAAGGTATTAAAGAAGGCGATACTGTATATATCGGTGAAATGGAATTTGAATATAGACAATAATATATAGCTATTGTTTTAATTTAAATTTCTAAGTTAGCAAATCACATAAAGAATTTTTATTTTAGTGGGTATTTTAATTAGGTAAAAACTTAATTATACCCACTAAAAAATTATTTAATTTTAAAACTTATTTATAGGAGGATTTTTCATTGATAAAAAACACACTCACAGGTAAACAAAAAAGATTTTTACGCTCTTTAGGTATGACATTAGAGCCAATCGTTCCAATCGGTAAAGAAGGTATCACTCCTGCTGTTGTAAACAGTGCTGATGAAGCTATTGAAAAACGTGAGCTCATCAAAGTTCGTGTTCTTCAAAATTGCCCAGAAGATATTGAAGTTGCTATCACTACTTTAGCAGAACGCACTAATTGTGATTTAGTTCAAATTATTGGTCGTAACGGTCTTTTATGGCGTCGCAATTTCAAAAAACCAAAAATCGAACTTCCTAAATAATATAATTTAACAAATAAAAATATAAATAATGAAATGAGTAAAGATTATGTTACCTCGTCAAGAATTAACTAAAGCCAAACGTATTGTAATCAAAGTCGGCACTAGTACTTTAAATTATGATACAGGAAAATTAAATATCTCAAGAATAGAACATCTAGTACGTGAACTTTCCGATTTAGCCAATCAAGGAAAAGAAATAATTCTCGTTTCTTCAGGAGCTGTAGGTGCAGGTCTTGAACGTATGAAGAAAAATACTCGACCAGCAAGTATTCCCGAAAAACAAGCAATGGCTGCTGTAGGTCAAGGAATATTAATGCATATATATGAAAAATTATTTGCAGAATATGACCAAATAGTAGCTCAAGTTTTATTGACTAAAGAAAATTCTCGTCAATATTCTCAATATATAAATTCACGCAACGCTTTGATGGCTTTATTATCCATGGGGGTAATTCCTATCATCAATGAAAATGATGCTGTTGCTGTTGATGAATTAAAAATTGGCGATAATGACACTTTGTCTGCAACTGTTGCAACTTTAGTAGATGCTGACGCTTTAATAATTTTATCCGATATTGATGGATTATATACTGCTAATCCAAGCAAAGATAAAAACGCAAAACTTCTCCATGAAGTACCACACATCACTCCTGAAATTGAAAATATGGCTGGTGGTGCTGGTACATCTATGGGAACAGGCGGAATGAGTACTAAAATCAAAGCAGCTAAAATAGCTATTAATTCCGGCTGTACAATGGTCATCGCTTCTGGTTCAGAGCATGATGTTTTACGTCGTTTATTAAAAGGTGAAGAACTAGGCACTATCTTCCCTGCTAAAGAAACTCATCTTAAACAACGCAAATCTTGGCTTGCTTTTGGCAAACAAATAGCTGGCGATATCATTGTCGACAAAGGCTGTGAAAAAGCAGTGCTTTCTGGTTCTAGTTTACTAGCTGTAGGCATCTTAGCTATAGCAGGTGAATTTAAACAGGGAAATACTGTACGTATTTTATCTCAATCTGGTCGTGAAATTGCTCGTGGCAGTGTAAATTATAGTTCTCAAACACTACAAAAATTAAAAGGTTTACACTCCGACGAATTTAAAAATATTTTATTGGACAATTCACCAATATTTGATGAAGCTGTTCATCGTGATAATATGGTTATTATGGTCTAATTAAAAAAAGGTGATTATATGAGTTCAAATGCACAAATAGATATAAAAGAAATCATTACTAATCAAGCAATGATGGCCAAAAAAGCCTCTCAAAAATTGGCTACATTATCTTCATTAGAAAAAAATAAAGCATTGCTCACTATGGCACATGCTTTAGAAGTAAAAACTCCAATTATTTTAGAAGAAAATAATATCGATATGGAAAATGGTCGCCAAAAAGGCTTATCTGCTTCTTTGCTAGATAGATTGCTTTTGACTACAGAACGAATTGCTCAAATGGCTAATGGTCTTCGTCAAATTGCTAATTTAAACGACCCTGTTGGTAATGGCATCATGTCTTGCCGTCGTCCTAATGGCTTAGATATTCGCTGTATTCGTGTACCACTTGGTCTTGTTGGCATAGTTTATGAAGCTCGTCCAAATGTTACAGCTGATGCTATAGGACTTTGCCTAAAATCTGGTAATGCTGTGATTTTACGTGGCGGTTCAGAAGCTATTCATTCAAATAAAATCTTAGCTTCCATCTTAGCTGAAGCTGCTTATAGTGCAGGTATTCCTCATGGAGCTATTCAATTTGTCAGCATAACAGAACATGAGGCTGTAGATGTGATGATGCGTTTAAATAAATATGTTGATGTAATCATTCCACGCGGTGGCGCTGGCTTAATAAAACGTGTAGTTGAAAATAGTTCTGTTCCTGTAATTGAAACTGGTGTAGGCATTTGTCATGTATTTGTTGATGAATTTGCTGATTTAGAATTAGCTACAAAAATCATTCTCAATGCTAAGATTTCTCGTCCTGCAGTCTGCAACGCTATAGAAACAGTTTTAATTGACCAAAAAATTGCCAACGAATATCTTCCTATGATTTGTCAAAAATTATCAGAGGCTAAAGTTGAAATTCGTGGCTGTGAAAAATGTTTGGCTATTTGCCCTGAATTAAAAACAGCTACCAAAGAAGATTGGTCTACTGAATATGGAGATTTAATCATTTCTATAAAAATAGTTGAAAATATTGATGAGGCTATCTCTCATATCAATACTTATGGCAGTGGTCATTCTGAAGCCATCATCACAACTAATTATAATAACGCTTTGAAATTCCAAAAATTAGTAGATGCTTCTGCTGTATATGTAAATGCTTCTACACGTTTCACTGATGGAAATGAATTTGGTTTTGGTGCAGAAATCGGCATTAGTACACAAAAACTCCATGCACGTGGACCAATGGGACTAGAAGCTTTAACTACCATGAAATATTTAATTTATGGTGAAGGTCAAATTCGTTAATGTTTAAATATTTATCTAATTGTCTAAAATTATTAAAACAATATTATTCCACTCCAAAAGGTCATCATGATATTTTAGATTATAGTCGTGCTTTTTTCTTATTTATATTTTTATCTATAATTTTTTCCCTTATTTTAATATATATTTTCTATTAAAACTATTAAAGTTTGGAGATATTTATCATGAAAAAAATAGGTATTATGGGTGGTACATTCGACCCAATTCACGTCGGACATTTAATGATAGCGGAAGCTGTTTGGGATGAATTTAAACTAGACAAAGTTATCTTCATTCCTTCAGCTAATCCCCCTCATAAACACAGTGTAATGACCTCGGCTAAACATCGTTTTAATATGACATTACTTGCAACTTGCTCCAATCCTCATTTTGAAGTATCTTCTATTGAGATGGAACGTTCTGGTCCATCATATACCATAGATACGATAAAAGCGCTTAAAACTATCTATGGTGAAGATACTGATTTTTATTTTATTATCGGTGCTGATTGTATCAACGATTTACCTACATGGCATAAAATTGATGAACTGCTTGCAAGTTGCAAATTCATTGCTACAAAACGACCAAGCTATACTTTAGATTTAACTACCATTCAACAACATTTTAAAAATTTCAATATAACACTTCTAGAGACACCTGAACTTGAAATATCTTCTACAGATATTAGACAACGTATAAAAAAAGGATATTCTATACAATATATAACTACAGAACAAGTTCAGCAATATATTCGTAAAGAAGAACTTTATTTATAAACAAGCTTATTGTATAATGTTTATAATTAAATTACACTTAGAGAAGGAGAACCATGATGTTAGGTGATTTATTACGTGAAACACGTGAACAAAAGAAATTATCATTAGAAGATGTAGAACAAGGTACTAATATACGTAAATTATATATAAAGTCCATTGAAGATGGTGATTATGATAAACTTCCTGGCGAAGTATTTTTAAAAGGTTTTATCAAAACATATGGTAAATTTTTAGGTTTAAACAGCCTAGAACTTATTGAGCAATACAAAAAAGAAAAAAATGCGTCTACCTCTGAAAAAGAAGTAGAACCAACTAATCAAGTTCAAGAACAACCTGTTTCTCCTGCTCAACCTCCAAAAGTTGAAGAAAAAATAACTGAAAAAACTGCTGAATCAACTAAAGAAAAAAACATTCCTAAAATAGACTCTTTTGCTACTAATCAAGCATATTTGCAACCAAATAAATCCAATAGCAAAAAAAATATTTTCCTCGTTATCATCATCTTAATTGTTATAATCGGTGGTGCAGTATTCTTTTTATCTAGCCAAGATACTTCTGATACTAAAGCTCCTGTACATACTACACAGCAGGAATCTACACAACAACCAGAGCAACAAGCTCAACAACCTGCTCCAGCTCCAGTTGTAAATGGTGCTGAAGTAACAGCTGTATTCAATGAAGATTGTTGGACTGAAGTAAAAGTTGATGGTAACGTTGTTCTTTCTGAAACTGTAAAAAAAGGTAGCAATTTAAATTGGAAAGGTAATAATCAAATAGATATTACTGTAGGTAATGCTGGTGCTATTGATATTACATTCAACAATCAACCAGTTGGCAAATTAGGTGATATCGGTGCTGTTGTAACTAAGTCCTTCGTTGCTCCAAATGCACAAAATGCTCAAAATCAGCAACCAGCTACAGCTCAACCACAAAATCCAGCTTCTGCTAATAATGCACAAAACGCACCTGCTGCCAATGCTCAAAATGCTACTCAGCAACAAGCAAAATAATTAAAAATTTACAGACTTACTTAGAGGTGATATTATGAAATGCCCATTCTGTGCAGCTCCCGACAGCCGTGTAGTAGATTCCCGTACTACTGATGATGGTAATTCTATAAGACGACGCCGCGAATGTACAGTTTGCGGGAAAAGATTTACCACTTATGAAACTGTGGAAAAAGTACCTTTAATGGTCATAAAAAATGATGGTAGTCGTGCTGTATTCGCTAAAGAAAAAATTCTCCAAGGTATTATTCGCTCTTGTTATAAACGAGATATACCTACTGAAAAAATCATCAAACTAGCTGATGATATTGAACGCGAAATCTGCAATACGATGAAGCATGAAATTCCCAGCAAGATTATTGGTGAAATCGTCATGAAACATCTCAAGACTTTCGATAAAGTTGCCTATATTCGTTTTGCTTCTGTTTATCGTAAATTCTCAGATATCGATAATTTCAAGCAAGAATTAGAAAATCTTAATTCTATGAATAAAGATAAACTAAAATAAATTTATTCAAGCTCACTTTTGTGAGCTTTTTTCTTATTTATTATCATAAATTTAACTATAAAATAAAGGAGAATACGCCCACTTTGAATTGGAAATTAAAACAACAATTACAAGAAATGCTCAAACAAGAACAAGGATATAAAATCTTTCCTGGTGGCTTTCGCAAGCGATTTGCCCTAGCTTATCCAAATTCTTATTTTGTTGGTATGTCTAATCTAGGTTTTCATATAATTTATGACCAAATAAACAACCGCAATGACAGTGCTTGTGAACGTTTCTTTTTACCTGATAAAAATTTAATAGATGATTATACACGCACTCATACTCCGCTTATGAGTATGGAAACACAAACACCACTCCATGATTTTGCTTTAATTGGCTTTGCTATTTCTTTTGAAATGGACTATTTCAATATTTTACAAATGCTCTCTTTAGGTAAAGTAAAATTATTAGCTAACGAACGCACAGAAAAAGACCCAATTGTCATCGCTGGTGGTCCTTGTGCTACATTTAATCCTGAACCACTCTCATTATTTATCGATGCTTTCATCATTGGCGAAGGTGAAGAAACTATCAATAATTTCTTAGATGTATATAATGATCCATCTAATGAAAATTTATCCCGCAAAGAATTATTATTTAAACTCGCTCAAGTGCCAGGTGTCTATGTACCTTGTTTTTATGACCATATATATGATGAAAGTGGTAAACTTTCCGTCATCAAAACAAATGATGACGTTCCTCAAAAAGTCTCTCGTCAATGGATAAGAGATTTAGATGCTTATGATGGTAAAACTGTCATCACTACAGAAAATACAGAATTCAATTTATTTCTAATTGAAACATCTCGTGGCTGTGGTCGTCATTGTCGTTTTTGCATGGCAGGATATTGCTTTAGAAAACCTCGCCATCGCAGTTTAGATAAATTATTATCATATTTACCACAGGCAAAAAATCTGAATAAAAAAGTAGGTCTAATGGGCCCTGCAATATCCGATTATCCGCAAATCAATGAACTTTGCTCATATATTCGCAGTCAAGATATGCCTATGTCTGTCGCTTCTTTTCGTGCTGACTCTGTAACACAAGAATTAGTAGATGCCCTTGCTCAAAGTGGACAAAGAACATTGACTCTAGCACCTGAAGCAGGCAGTGAAAAAATCCGCCATATCATCAACAAAGGCATCGAAGAAGAACATCTCTTTAAATCCATCTCTATGGGTATAAATGCTGGTGTTAAAAATTATCGCTTATATATCATGGTAGGTCTTCCTAATGAAGATGAAAATGATATCAAAGCCATTGTCGATATGACTATTCGCTTAAAACAATATATGGAAAAACTTGGTTCTAAGGGCACTTTAACCTTGAGTATCAATCCATTTATCGCCAAACCATGCACACCATTTCAATGGAGTGCTATGGCAGATTTAAAACAAACGGAAAAATATTTTAAATATATAAAATCTGAACTAAAAAAATATAAAAATATCGAAGTTCAATTTGAATCCACCAAAGAATCATTTATCCAAGGTATATTAGCTAGAGGAGATAGAAAAATTTCCCAGGTAATTTATGAAGCTCATTTAAATGGTGGTAGCAAAGCATTTAAACGTGCCTTAAAAACTTTCAAAATCAATGCTGATGATTATTTATATCGCAATTTTGACAAAGAAGAATTACTTCCTTGGGATAGCTTAGATATGGGCTTTACTAAAGATTATTTATGGAAAGAATTGCAAACAGCACTTCAAGAAAAACACACTATACAATGTTTTGATGGTTGCAAGCGCTGTGGTGTCTGCAAATAATCCATATTTATTATCTTTTATCCTTTATATGTATATTTAGGAGTTGATATTTTTGTTCAAATTAATTCACGCTCAAAATAATTTATGGTATGGACAATTTTCCATTTTTCCTCAAGATAAAGTAATTCATGCCATATCTACTAGATTTAACGGTCATAGTAAAGCACCATTTGATGGCTTAAATTTAGCTTTACATGTAAATGATAATCCAGATGATGTCATCGCCAATCGCCAATTATTTTGTGAAGGATTAAATTTAGATAGTCATAAAATGACTACTTGTAAGCAAGTTCATGGCAATAAAGTAGCTTGTATCACTGAAGAAAATATCGGCAGTGGTGCTATTTCTTTTGCAAATTCCATCGACGATACAGATGCTCTAATCACCAATCTAAAAAATGTACCACTCACTTTATTTTTTGCAGATTGCACACCTATTATGATTTATGACCCTAAAAATAATGCTATTGGCGTAGCTCATGGCGGTTGGCGTGGAACTGTAGGCGAAATTGCCAAGCATACAGTAGCAGAAATGACTAAACATTATCAGACAAATCCTAGTGATTGCCTAGCTTCCATAGGTCCATCTATTGGAGCATGTTGTTATGAAATAGGTGATGAGGTAGTTGCAAAATTTAATGAAGTCTTCCAAAATGATAGCGATAAAATCTTGCATTTTAATCAAGATAGTAAAAAATATCATTTAGACCTTTGGCAAGCAAATGCTATTATTTTACAAAGAGCAGGAGTTATAGCTGATAATATTGATATGGCTAATACTTGCACAGCTTGTAACAAAGATGTATTTTTCTCTTATCGCGCAGATAATGGCAAAACAGGTAGAATAGCTTCGATTATTTCACTTAGATAAATAATTTTACCTAAACTATGGATAATTTTCATAAATTATTATATTATTAAATAGATTATAAGATTTTCAGGGGATGAATTTCTATGATTAAAGAAAATTTAAAAACTGTTCAAGAACATATTAAAGAAAGTATAGCAAAAAGACATAATGCTGCTAGTGAAGATGTTTTATTAGTAGCAGTAACTAAAAATCATGATGTAGCTTCTATGCAAGAAGCTATTGATGCTGGTGCTAATGTAATCGGTGAAAATCGAGTACAAGAAGCCTTGCAAAAACATGAAACTTTAAATCGTGATGTAACATGGCATTTAATTGGTCATTTACAAACTAATAAAGCTAAATATGCTGTAAAACTATTTGATATGATTGAATCAGTAGATAGTATCAAATTAGCTGAAGCTCTAAATAAAGAAGCACAAAAAATCGACAAAGTTCAACAAGTATTAGTACAAGTTAATTTAGTCAAAGAAGCTTCAAAAACTGGGGTTTATTTAGAGGAATTAGACGAGCTTTTAGCGAAAATTGATATATTAAGCAATTTAAAACTTATGGGGCTAATGTTTATTGCACCAAAAGTAGATAATTTAGAAGATGTTCGTCCTATGTTTGCTCAAATGTTTAAACTCTTTAAACAAGTTCAAGCTAAAACATTTGCTACATCAGAAATAAAATATCTATCTATGGGCATGACACATGATTACCAAATAGCTATTGAAGAAGGTGCTAATATCGTTCGTGTTGGCACAGGTATCTTCGGCCCACGTCAATATTAAGGAGAAATATATATTATGAAAATTGTCGACAAAATCCGCAATAAGATGGGACAAAATCCTGAATCTGAAGAGTATATTGAAGAAGTAGATAACACTGACGATAGTGATTTACAAGCAACAACTTATCAAAATCCTGATAATGTTGTAGATTTTAAAAATAAAGCTAAAAACAACCAATTAAAAGTAATGGTAATTGAACCAGTTTCTTTTGATGATGCTCAGCAAGTAGCTGACCATATTCGCAACCACAAACCAGTTGTAGTAAACTTTGAAAACACTAGTAGCGATATTGCTAAACGCATTATTGATTTTATCAGTGGTACTACTTACGCTTTATCCGGCGATATTAAAAAAGTTGGTAAAAATGTATTTATGTGTGCCCCAAATAATGTTAGTGTTAATTTTACTGAAGAATTAAAAAAACCATCTTCTTCAACAACTATGCCTTGGGAAGAATAAATAAAAAGGATTGATTTTTTTATAATGGCAGACCGTGAAAAGATTATTCGCTTTTATAAAGGAACTGAAGGCGAAGAAATTGTTATAAAATTAATAGACGCAGTAGAAGCTGTAAACAAAACAAGAAAATTCCGTGCTACAGATTTTCTTGACCCTTACGGCTGTGAAATAGCTGAAACTGTAGTCGCTCACTATGATGGTATATCTGTTGATTTCTTTGGCGGATATATCGGTGCAGAAAGACAATGTGCTAACTTTGTACATGAAGATTTTATGGGAAAACCTTCTTATAATATCTCTGTTGTCAAAGCTACATGGAATGATAAATTCTATCGCCTTTCTCATCGTGATGTTTTAGGTGCTCTCATGGGACTTGGCATCAAACGTGAGCAAATTGGTGATTTATTGATAACTTTAGGTATGGTAAAAATTATTTGCACTACTAAAATGGCTGATTTTATCTTACAAAATTTAACACAAATCGGTTCAGCTAAAGTTAGTTGTGAGTTAGATAACCTTGAAACTATCGCTCCTCGTGAAGAACGTTGCAAAGAAATAACTTCCACTGTAGCCTCTTTACGTATTGATTCTATCGCAGCTTCTGGATTTGGAGCTTCTCGCAGTAAAATGTCTTCTATGATTGATGCTGAAAAACTCAAATTAAATTGGCAGACTGTGAAAAGTGCCTCCCAAATGGTAAAACAAGGTGATATCATTTCCATTCGTGGACGTGGTCGCCTAGAAGTAGCTGAAGTTCGTGGAACTACAAAAAAAGGACGTACAGTTGTTTTATTAAAACGTTATCTTTAAAAATGGGAGACTTATTTGTGTTTTTTTTATCCTCTTTTGTTATTTTAATCATCGTCTTAGACCAGTTAATCAAATATTTAGTTGTAAACAATATGTTTTTAGGTGAGTCCATTCCTGTTATTCCTCATTTATTGCATCTCACTTATATTTTAAATCCAGGTGCAGCCTTTGGTATTTTAGAAAATCAGCGTTTCTTTTTTATCCTTATCGCTGTAATTTTGATATTCGCTATCGTTTATTTTTATTCTAAAATCATAAAACTAAATAAATTATTTCAGTTAGGTATAGCTATGCTTTTCAGTGGCGCTATCGGCAATATGATTGACCGTATATTCATCGGTAAAGTAGTCGATTATATCGATTTTCGCATTTGGCCTATTTTCAATCTTGCCGATATTGCTATTGTTTGTGGCTGTATCATCATCATTTACGAACTATTATTTATTACAGATAAAGGAACAAACTCATGATAAAAACATATACAATCTCTGATGAAATAGGCACTAGATTAGATGTTTTTCTTGCCGGTCAAGAAGATAATCCATCTCGTGCTAGTATTCAAAAAATGATTACTGATGGTGCTATAACTGTCAACAATGAAGTAAAACGTGCTAATTATAAATTAAAAGCTAATGACCAAATCACTATGGTGTTTGAACCACCTACAGAAATAGAAGTAAAACCAGAAAACATTCCACTTGATATTCTCTATGAAGATAACGATATTATCGTCATCAATAAAGCTCGTGGTATGGTAGTTCATCCTGCCGCTGGAGTTTATAGTGGAACTTTAGTAAATGCTTTACTTTATCATTGTCATGATGAATTATCCGGTATCAATGGCAAAATTCGCCCTGGTATTGTTCATCGCCTAGATAAAGACACTTCCGGCGTCATGGTCGTTGCCAAAAATGATTTTGCTCATAATGACTTAGCCTTACAGATAGGCAGTAAAACAGCTATTAAAGAATATGTAGCTTTAGTTCATGGTAATATCACAGAAGAAAAAGGTATTATCAATGGTAATATCGGTCGCCACCCTATTGACCGTAAAAAAATGGCAGTTGTAACAAATGGTGGAAAACCAGCAACTACTGTTTTTCATGTACTAGAACGCTATAAAAATTGTACTTTCGTACAATGTCGATTATTGACAGGTAGAACACATCAAATTCGTGTTCATATGGCATATATCGGACACCCACTTATCGGTGACCCTAAATATTGCAATAGTAAAAATAAATTCAATATCGAAGGACAAGCACTTCATTCTTTAAATTTAAAAATCATTCACCCACGTACAAAAGAAGAAATGACATTTACTGCACCAATTCCTGAAGATATGGAAAACTTATTAAAATATTTTCGTCAAACCATTTAAACTTTTATCTAAATCATCAATATCATGAAGTTTATTTAAGGATGTGATTAATAATGGCTAAACTAATTGAAAAAACTGTTGTCATGGACGGTAAAGCCATCGAACGTGCTTTGACTCGTATAGCACATGAAATAATCGAAAAAAATAAAGGCACTAAAGATGTCATCATTGTTGGCATTAGAAAACGTGGTGTACCTTTAGCTGAAAGATTATCTTCTATTATCGAAAATATCGAAGGTGTTCATATTCCTATCGGCGTTTTAGATATCACTTTATATCGTGATGACTTAGCTCATATGTCTTATCAGCCACTAATTCAAGAAACTCATATTGATGAAGATATCACTAATAAAACTCTTGTTTTAGTAGATGATGTTTTATACACAGGTAGAACTATCCGTGCTGCCTTAGATGCTCTAATTGATTTAGGCAGACCTAAAAAAATTCAATTAGCTGTTTTAATCGACAGAGGACATCGTGAATTACCTATTCGTGCTGACTATGTAGGTAAAAATGTTCCTACTGCTACAAAAGAAGCTATTGCAGTAAAATTAACTGATACTGACGATTGCGATAAAGTTTTCATTGGCGAATACATTTAAAAAAAGCTGTAATTTTTAAGCATAAAAACTTAAAAATTACAGCTTTTTAATTAATACATATCTCTTAAATATTTACCTACAGAACCAAAATCACTCATACTACCTTTTATGTCTATGTTACCATGACCGTCTACATATTTTTCTAGTTTTCTCTTTACTCTTTGTAGCGCATTATCAATTGATTTTACATGTCTATGTAATTCTACAGCAATTTCTTGATAAGATTTACCATCAAGATATGCAATTAAGACTTTCCATTCTAAATCACTTAATAATTTTTCCATCTTATCTTCAATATCTAAGAATTCTTCACGATGAATCATCATCTCTTCAGGGTCAATAACAACAGAGCCAGAAATTATATCTAGCAAAGTACGGTCTGATTCTTCATCATAAATTGGTTTGTTTAGCGATACATATGAATTTAATGGTATATGTTTTTGTCTTGTAGCTGTCTTTACTGCCGTTATAATCTGTCGTGTAATACACATTTCGGCAAATGCTCTAAATGAAGATAATTTATCACTGCGAAAATCTCGGACACCTTTATATAGTCCTATCATTCCTTCTTGAATGATATCTTCTCTATCAGCACCAATTAAAAAATACGCTCTTGCCTTTACTCTAACTAAATTGCGATATTTTTTTATGATATAATCTAGTGCGACATCATCATGCTTTTCTTTTATCTGCATTACAATTTCTTCATCAGTCATTTTATCTAGACATTTAATTCTTTCTTCTAATTCTTTACTATTATTTATCTCCATCGCACTATCTCCTCTGTGAAAATAACAACGATTTCCAAAATTTGCAAGTTATATCCAGAATTATACCATTGAGGTTGTGTTTCAGTCAAGCCAATATTATAGATAATCAGAATATTTATACAGTTTAATTTTAATATTATGCAAAATTAAAATTTAGTAAAATTAGATGAAAAGCTTTATATTCTCTGCTATAATGAACTTAACCATTCATAATATGCTATTTTTTATTTTTATATAAATCCTAATACAATAGTTATCTTATATCGTATGATTAGTATTCATATGTAAAAGCATATTAATAAACAAAATTACTTATAGAAGGGATTTTTTATGTTAATCTTAGCTTCATCTTCACCGCGTCGTAAAGAGTTATTAACACAAATCGGTTGCAAATTCGTTTGTCGTCCTAGCAGTTGTGAAGAACTCACTTTTCGCGATGAACCCAATCCACAAAAATTAGTCATGCAAAATGCTATTTTAAAAGCAAAAGCCAGCGTTGATAACCATCATAAAGATGAAATAATTTTAGGTTCCGACACTGTAGTTGCCTTAGACAACAAAATTTATGGTAAACCTAAAGATGATAATGACGCTTTTTGCATGCTCAAAAATCTTTCAGGAAAAACACATCAAGTTTGCACTGGTATCGCATTGATAAAAAATGGAAAAATATTTTCTGATGTTTGCACTACTGATGTTACCATGAAAAATTTATCTGATGAGGAAATTTTAAATTATATTAAAACAAAAGAACCACAAGATAAAGCAGGAGCTTATGCTATTCAAGGATTAGCTTCTATTTTTATTGAAAAAATCAATGGCTGTTATTTTAATGTAGTAGGTTTGCCTTTAAATTGTTTATATAATTTATGTAAAAAAGCTGATGTTGATTTATGAGCACAAGTATCAAAGATTTACCTGATGAAGAACGACCCCGCGAAAAACTTTTAACTCTTGGAGCTAAAGCTTTAAGTAATGTTGAATTATTAGCTATATTATTACATTCTGGTACACGAAAAAAATCTGTATTTGAATTATCTCAAGAAATTCTAGCTAAATACAAAGAAGATGGCTTGGCTTCTCTTGTGAATTCTTCACCAAAAGAATTGATTTCTATAAAAGGTTTAGGGCTTGCTAAAGTTACTACGCTATTAGCTGCTATTGAATTAGGTTTGCGTCTAGCAAAAAAACCTTCTGCACAAAAATTGGCGATAAAAAGACCTTTAGATGTAGTAAATTATGTAATGCCTAGACTTCGTTATGAGAAAAAAGAACACTTTGCCATTTTACTTTTAGATACTAAAAATCAAATCATTGCTTTTCCAGATATTTCTATAGGAAGCTTAAATGCTTCTATAGTTCACCCTCGTGAAGTTTTTCGCTGTGCTATCAATCATTTTGCTTCATCTATGATACTTGTACACAATCACCCTAGTGGCGATCCTAGCCCAAGTATGGAAGATATTCATATAACAAAAAAGCTAATAGCAGGCAGTAAAATACTTGATATAGAAATTTTAGATCATATTATTGTTGGAGATAATAAATTTACTAGCTTAAAACAACAAGGTATGATAAAATAAGTAGTCAGATTGTTATAAAATTGAAGGGAGAATGTTTTAACATGAAGTGGAATTTATTTGGTGGTTTTTCCCAAGATATCGGTATCGATTTAGGAACAGCCAATACCCTTGTGCATTTAAAAGGAAAAGGTATTGTGCTTAGAGAACCATCTGTTGTTGCTATTAGAAAGGATACAGGAGCAGTTCTTGCTGTTGGTTCTGATGCCAAAGGCATGATTGGTCGTACTCCAGGCAATATCGTAGCTATTCGCCCAATGAAAGATGGCGTAATTGCTGATTTTGAAGTTACTCAAGCAATGTTAAAATACTTTATCAATAAAGCTAGAAATGGTTCTTCCTTTAGCAAACCACGTGTTGTTGTAGGTGTACCATCTGGTGTAACTGAAGTAGAAAAACGTGCTGTTATAGATGCTGCTATTCAAGCAGGTGCTAGAGAAGCATATTTAATTGAAGAACCTATGGCTGCTGCTATTGGTGCTGGTCTACCTGTTGAAGAAGCTACTGGAAGTATGGTAGTTGATATCGGTGGTGGTACTACAGAAATCGCTGTTATATCCCTTGGTGGTATTGTTACAAGCTGTTCTCTTCGTGTTGCTGGTGACGCTTTAGACACTGCTATCATTCAATATATAAAACGTAAATACAGCCTCATGATTGGTGAACGTACTGCTGAAGAAATCAAAATGTCTATCGGTAATGCTATGGTTAGTGATGACATGGAAAAAGATTTTGAAATCCGTGGTCGTGACCTCGTTAGTGGCTTGCCAAAAACATTAAAAATTCATGCTGAAGAAATCACTGAAGCTTTGAAAGAACCAGTTAAGAAAATTGTTGATGTTGTAAAAGTAACACTTGAAAGAACACCACCTGAACTTGCTGCTGATATCTTAGACCGTGGTATCATGCTAACTGGTGGCGGTGCTTTATTACACAATTTAGATAAATTACTTTCTCAAGAAACAGGTATGCCTGTAATCATTGCTGAAGACCCATTATCTTGTGTTGGTGAAGGTACTGGTAAATCTTTAGAAAATATCAATCTCTTAAACAATGTAATTATTAGTGATAAGAAGTTGAATAAATAATGAAATCACCCTCTAAACGTTCATTAATCGTCTTATTTATCATTATAAGCATAATTTGTATTCTCTTTTTTGCTGCTATTGGTAGATTTAATGCACCACTTGCTAATTCTATTGTTGTAAACATTTTAGCACCATTTCAATCTGTTACTAGCGCAGTTTCAAGTAAATGTAATGATTTTCGTAACTATGTCTATGATGTATTTTATGTTTACGACCAAAATAGAGAATTAAAAGCTCAAAACGATGATTTAAAACTCAAGGTTGCTCGTACAGCTGAGCTTGAAGCAGAAAATGCTAATCTGCGTCAATTATTAAATTATAAAAAAGCTAATTTGCAATTTGATTTATTACCTGCCAACGTTATTGGTCGTGATAGTGCTACTTGGAGCAGTCATATCATTATCAATCGTGGTACAGATGATGGTGTACAAAAAAATATGACTGTCATTACTCCTGATGGTCTTGTAGGTAATATTCATGAAGCTTATGCTTCTTATTCTGAAGTTGAACTTATCACTGACCCTCGCTCTGCTGTTGGTTCTATTGTTCAACGTGCTGATTCTCGAGTAGCTGGTATAGTCAAGGGTTCTGCTGATTCCAATTCAGCAATCAATATGACTAATATCCCTCAAAATGCTAATATCGTAGAAGGCGATACTATCATCACTTCTGGTTTTGGTGGTATCTATCCAAAAGGAATTCCTATTGGCTCTGTAGCTGCTATAAAAAATGATTCTGGTGGATTATTACAATATGCAACTTTATACCCTTGTGTAGATTTTCAAAAACTTGAAAATGTTGCTGTTATCATTAACCATCGTGAAGTAGCTCAACCTGCTGCAACTCCAGCTCCTACAGCACCAGCTCAAGCAAATGCTCAAACTCCAGCTCAAACTCCAGCTCAACCTACTACAGGTGATACAAAATGAAAACAGTAATACCATGTTTTTTATTAATATTCATTGCCTATATTCTACAATCATCTGTTTTTAACATTATTGCTTATGATGGAATTTCTGTAGATTTAATCTTATTATTAGTTATTTTCTTTAGCATTATTTATGATAAATATGCTATTTTATATGGATTTTGTGCAGGATTATTTCAAGACTTAGCTTCTGGTACATTCCTTGGTATTCATACTTTAAGTCTTGTTATCATCTGTATCTTAATCCATAAGATATCTCAACTAATCTATAAAGAAAATATATTTTTACCTATTGTAGCTAGTGTATTTTCTACTTTTTTAAATTATTTTATCATTGCTTTATTCATCTTTTTATTAGGTTATAGTTATAATATCTGGCTTGTCATAAACAATATGATTATCGCTCTTATCTATAATCTAGTATTTGCTTATCCTGTATATTTTATCGTTGTTAAAATCGACGCTAAACTTCAATATTGGATAAAAAGATCTGAACAATTCTAACCTTAGGCTAGAAATTAATTTTAGAGTGATGAATAGCTCACAATCATAAATAATTTATAAAAAATCTAAAAGAGTATGATATAATTATATTAACTTTTAGGTAAGCATATTTTTATATCTATACGATATTAAATGACTTTAAGACACCTAAGGGTGTCTTAATTTATTATAGGAGTAAATTAAAGTTGAAATTTCTTGATAAACGTTTAAAAATTTTAGCTGCTATTGTAACACTTATAGTTGTTGCACTCATCAGTCGATTAGTTTATTTACAAATCTATCAAGGCGAATATTTTTCTAAATTAGCAGATGGTAACCGCATTCGTCTTGTTTCCACGTCTGCACCTCGAGGCATTATTTATGACCGCAATGGTGTACAATTAGTAAATAATCGACCTGCTTTTACTGTAGAATTATTGCCATCTTTAGAGCCTGTATCTCCTGAAGTAGTGGCTCGCTTGGCTACTTTATTAAATATCAGTGTTGATGAAATAAATGAAAAAATTTCTCATCATTCTGGTTTTGACCCTGTTACCTTAAAAATAGATGTGCCACCTGAAATAGTAACTATCATTGAAGAACAACAAGATTTATACCCAGGTGTATTTATCGATACAAAACCAGTACGTAACTATATCTATAAATATGAGGGAGCTCATGCTCTCGGTTATGTAAGTGAAATCAGCGATAGTGAACTTGAAGACAAGAAAAAAGCTGGTGATGATTCCTATAAATTAGGTGATATCATTGGTAAATTCGGTCTTGAAAAATACTATGATAAATACCTTCGTGGTATTCCTGGTGGTGAACAGGTTGAAGTTGACGTTACCGGTCGTCCTGTTCAACGTCTAGGCATGAAAAATCCTGTAAGTGGTGCAAGTCTTACTTTGACTATTGATCATAATCTTCAAGAAGCTACAGAAAAAGCCATGGACGAAGTAATGTCTGGCATCAATGCGCAGGCTGCTGCCGCTGTAGTATTAAATCCTCAAACTGGCGAAGTATTAGCCATGGTTAGTCGTCCAACTTATGACCCTAATTTATTTGCTCTTGGTATTTCCACTAAAGACTGGAATGCTATAAATAATAATCCACATTATCCTCTTGATAATAAAGCTGTAACTGGTGAATATCCTCCTGGTTCCACTTTCAAAATCATCACAGGTACTGCTGCTTTAATGGAAAAAGTAGTAACTCCTGATGAATTGATTTTTGACTCTGGTCAGCACTGGATAATTCCAAAAACAAATGCTGATGGTGAAGCTTTAGGTTATATCAATTTTGAACAAGCCTTAGCTCATTCTGATAACGTTTATTTCTACGAAATGGGTAACCGTTTAGGCATTGATAGATTAGCAAAATGGGCTCGTATCTTTGGTATTGGTGAAAAAACAGGTATAGACTTACCATATGAAGCAGTAGGTAATGTTGCTTGCCCTGAATACAAACGTAAGGTATTTGATGAAGATTGGTATCTTGCTGAAACATTTGACGCTTCTATAGGTCAAGGGTTCACACTTGCTACACCATTACAAATGGCTTTAGTTATGAGTGAAGCTGCTAATGGTGGTAAAAAATATCGCCCATATTTAGTAAAAGATATCATTGCTCCAGATGGTACTGTAATTAAACATTTTGATCCAGTAGTTGAACGTGATTTAAATATTGATCCATCTGTTATCAGTCTTGTTCAAGAAGGTCTACATGAAGTTAGTACTGTCGGTACAGCAGCTGCTATGTTTAAAGACTTCCCTGTGCCAATTGCTGGTAAAACAGGTACTGCCGAAAACTCTCATGGTCGTGAACATGGTTGGTTTGTAGCCTACGGTCCATTTGATAATCCTAATATTGCTGTAGCTGTTATCGTAGAAAATGCAGGTTATGGTGCTACTTCTGCCGTACCTATTGGATATAAAATTCTAAGTGCTGCTTTTGGTTTAGATAAGCCAAAAACTCCAGAAAATCAACCAGCTCCTGCACAACAATAATAATAAAATGAAGTGATTATATGAATGAATTAATAACGTTTAAAGGTTCTAATGATGGCTTAATTTTAGTCATAACAAAAAAAGCTAATTTCAATCAAATTAAAGAAGCATTAAGTAAAAAATTAGCTTCTTGCTCCAATTTTTTTGAAGCTAATACTACTATATTGCTCAAAGATGATAAATTCTCTCAAGAAGAGCAAAATATCTTAGCTGATATCTTAAAACAATATCAATTAAATTTAAAAATTGTAGCTGTTGATAAGACAGCTATAAACCAACATTGTTCAGCACAAAATCCGCCATTAATCATCAAACGCACTGTACGTGGAGGCGAAGAAATTTTTTCTAAAGGCTCTATCGTCATTGAAGGGAATGTCAATCCTGGTGCTAAAATCATAGCTGGTGGAAATATTGATATTCATGGTCATTGTCGTGGCATTGTCTATGCTGGAGCCTATGGCGATATTAATTCTTATATAATTGCTGACAAATTATCGCCACTGCAAATACGCATAGCACATTTAATTGCTAGAGCACCAGATAATAGTGAAAACATTACTGATAATAAAAAATCATCAACTCCTGAAAAAGCTATTATCTGTGATAATACCATTATCCTAGAGCCATTCAATCGAGAAAATTAATTTGCACAAAGTAAAAGTATATAATTGTAAAGAGAGGTGCTTTTCTGTTTGTCTTGTAGTGCAAAAAAGGCAACAGTAATCTTATATGACCCAAACTAATACAAATTGTAAAATCATTGTTATTACTTCTGGTAAAGGTGGTGTAGGCAAAACTACTACTACAGCCAATATAGGTGCTGGTCTTGCCATGAAAGGATATAAAGTCGCACTTATTGATACAGATACAGGGCTTCGCAATCTTGACTTATTATTAGGTTTAGAAAATCGCATTATGTATGATTTAGTAGATGTAACATCTGGTAAAATTCCTTACAAAAAAGCCCTTGTTCGCCATAAAAAATATGAGACATTATTCTTATTGCCTACATCTCAGACAAAAGATAAACTCGCCGTATCTCCTGAACAAGTTGTCGCTTTATGTTCAGAAATGAGTGCAGATTTTGATTTCATCTTGATTGACTGCCCTGCTGGTATTGAACAAGGTTTCAAAACAGCTGTAGCCGCTGCTGATATCGCTTTAGTTGTTACTATGCCTGAAATCTCTGCTGTTCGTGATGCCGATAAAATTATTGGTGAATTGAACCGCGCTGATAAAGAAAATATCTTATTAATCGTCAACAGAATTCGTCCTGATATGGTAGCTAAAGGTGAAATGCTAGACCTTGATGATATCAACGATATCTTAGCTATAAAATGTATCGGTCAAATTCCAGATGATGAAATGGTCGTATCTTCTACTAACCGTGGTGAACCTGTAATCGCTAATACAAAATCTCAAGCTGGTATAGCTTATCAAAATATCACTAGACGTCTTTGTGGTGAAGATGTTCCATTTATGACTTTCCGTACTAAAGAGTCTTTCTTTGATAGATTAAAAAAATTATTTTAATTAAGGAGAGCATAATATTATGTTTGAGGTTGTAATGAAATTATTAAATAGAAATCAAAAAACATCTAAAGAAATTGCTAAAGATAGATTAAAAGTCGTATTAATTCATGACCGTGCTAATATTTCTCCTGAAGTTATGCAAGCTTTAAAAAACGATATAATTGAGGTAATTTCTCATTACATGGATATAAATAAAAATGAAATGGAAATTTCACTAGAAAATGATGATAATTCTGTTGCATTATTAGCTAATATCCCTGTAAATCGCATCAAAAATCAAGCTAAAAGATAAATTATAGGCAAGCATTTATTTTTAATAAGTGCTTGTCCTTTTATTTTTTACTCAATATTTATCATCTATTTATTAGATTAGTATTTATTGCTTTGCTTTACACTTCATCTAAAAAAATGGTACAATATAACATAATGATTATCAAATTATCCCATATTAATGAGGTTTATATTAATGAACAAATTCCATAAAAGACTTTGTGTCTTAATTTTTTTCGTATCTGTGATTTCTGCTGGAGTCATCTATTTCACAGTGGATATTAATACTTTATCTAGTTTGACACAGTTCAATCCTCTAGCAATAATCGCAGCTTTGATTTCCATTAGCTTTGGTTTATTTTTAGATGGTTTAAGACTTGTCCAGTTAGTTAATATCTCCAACGAAAAAATCTCATTTTCACAAGCATTACATGTAGTATTTGGCAATTATTTCTTAGCACTGCTAACACCTGGTTTCAGCGGTGGTGCAATTGCTCAAGTACTCTTTTTACGTCATGCTGAAATACCTGTCGGAAAAGCCACTATAATTGTCATTGTCCGCACAATTTTATCCATCATGTTTTTAATCATGTGCATGCCATTCATCTTTATGCATGATGCAGGCATAATTCCATGGATTTCTGATGAAACTTTAATGATTATCTCTAGTTTAGCTTTTTTAATCATTTTAATGTTGATTTGGTGTTTCAAGCATAATTACTTAGATTATCTAGTAATTAAATTTGTTCGTCGACTTTCTTACAAAAAAGCAAAAGCATTTCTTTCTTTTTATCGAGATAATAAATTAGCTATAAAACTTTTATTAGCTTCTCCTTTAAAAATGCTTAAAGTCTATATTACGTCGGGCTTAAGTTTACTTTTTATCTATGCTATCGTACCAATTTTAATGTTTAGTTTAACTGATGATTTTGATGGTGTCTTAGCCATGGGACGTATGATAATTTTAAATATCTTACTTTACTTTTCTCCAACGCCAGGAGGCTCTGGTATCGCCGAAGGTGGCTTTATATTATTGTTTAACTCTATGTTGCCAGAAGGTACTGTCGGTATTGTAGCTGTTACATGGCGCTTAATCGCTGAATATATACCTTTCCTCATTGGTTTTTACTATACAATTAAAGTCTTTGGTCGAGATTTTTTAAATAAACCACTTATAAAATAATCTTTTAAAATTTTATTTATGGAGGCAAATTTTATTTAATGGAAGACTTTAATGAACGCATAGTTTCTGGTGGCGAGATGGATATTGATAATTGGCAGTATTCTCTACGCCCTAAGAAATTACAAGAATATATAGGACAAGATAAAGTCAAAGATAATTTATCTATTTTCATTCAAGCAGCTTTAAATCGCAATGAAGCTCTTGACCATGTACTTTTATACGGACCTCCTGGACTTGGTAAAACTACACTTGCTAATATTATCGCTAATGAAATGGGAGTAAACTTCCGTGTAACTTCTGGGCCAGCTATTGAACGCTCTGGCGATTTAGCAGCACTACTTACGAATCTCACCGAAAAAGATGTATTATTCATTGATGAAATTCACCGTCTTTCTCACAGCGTAGAAGAAGTTTTATATTCCGCTATGGAAGATTTTGCCTTGGATATCATCATCGGTAAAGGGCCAAGCGCTCGCTCTATTCGTCTTGATATTGCACCATTTACACTCATTGGAGCGACTACTAAAGCTGGTGCCTTAGCTTCTCCATTACGTGATCGCTTTGGTGTTATTTCTCGCCTAGAATATTACACGCCTGAATCATTAGTTTTTATTATCAAGCGCTCTGCTGAAATCTTAAATATACCTATCGAAGATAGAGGAGCTTTGGAAATCGCACGTCGCTCTCGTGGAACACCTCGAGTAGCTAATCGCCTTTTAAAACGAGTTCGTGATTTCGCTCAAATAAAAGGCGACGGTATCATCACTGATGAAATCGCAGATACGGCTCTAGCTATGCTTGAAATTGACAAGATGGGGCTTGACCATATTGACCGCAATATTTTACTCACTATGATTAATAAATTCGGCGGTGGCCCTGTCGGTCTTGAAACATTAGCTGCAGCAGTAAGCGAAGAAACAGATACTATCGGTGATGTTTATGAGCCTTATTTACTTCAATTAGGCTTTATCAATCGCACTCCTAGAGGGCGAGTTGTTACCAAGCTTGGTTATGAACATCTTGGTTTAACAAAAACGGAATAATTTATATTTATTTAGGGAGTTTATAAATGAATATATTACTTCATATGTGTTGTGGTCCATGCGCTTGTTATCCAGTGCCAAAACTTCGTTCAGAAGATCATGATATTACAGGATATTTTTTCAATCCTAATATTCACCCTTATAAAGAATTTAAGCACCGTTTAACAACTGCACAAGAATATGCACAAAAAGTTGATTTAAAACTTATCGTAGATACAAATTATCAATTACGAGATTTTTTACAACGTGCTTTAACTATCGAAAAAAATACAGATGGTCTTAATTTAGATAATCGACGCTGCCGTATGTGTTATGCTTGGCGACTTCATCAAACAGCAATTTATGCTAAAGAAAATAATTTTGATGCATTCTCATCAACTTTATTTGTCAGTCCTTATCAAAACCATGAAATGATGAAAGATGTCGCTCAAAAAATTTCTCAAGCGGTAGGTATTCCTTTCTTCTATGAAGATTTTCGACCAGGATTTGCTGAAGGAACACAAACAAGCATTGATTTAGAATTATATCGTCAACCTTATTGTGGTTGTATCTTCAGTGAAGAAGAACGTTATTCCAATTCTTTCAAGAAAAAACGCAAAAAAAAATTAAAAGCTCTCTTTAATGAGCAAAATAATAAATGATGTGATGGGGTTTTTATGATATCTATTACTACTGCAACAGCTGATGATTTAATAACTCTTGCAGATATTGAGCAAATATGTTTTTCATCCCAAGAAAGTGCTAGTTTAAATACTTTAAAATCCAGATTTGATGTATTTCCTAATCATTTCTTAGTAGCCAAAATTCATAAACATGATGATAATGAAATTATAGGTTTTGTCAATGGTATGGTAACTGATGAAGAAACTATTACTGATGAAATGTATACAAATGCTAAACTTCATCAACCTCAAGGAAAGTATCAAACAATCTTTGGTATTGATGTATTGCCATCTTATCAACATTTAGGCATTGCAACTAAATTAATGAAAAATCTTATTGAAAAGGCTCAAAAAGAAAAACGCACTGGAATTATTTTATGTTGTAAACATCAACTTATTCCATTTTATGAACAATTTGGATTTCAAAATTTAGGTATTTCTAAATCTACACATGGTGGCGTTGTCTGGTATGACATGCTCCTAAATATATAAAAAATCCTCTATAGTTAGTGATGAATAATTCATTTAACTATAGAGGATTTTTTTATACTGCTTTATTTACTTTTAACATTTTTTCCTTTGGTGATTTTTTTATTCCCGCAAAGAAGAAACCTATACTCAATACAGTGAATAAAATGCCACCTAAAACCACATTATTTATACCAAATTCATCAATGAAAATACCACATACAAAAGCTGCTATACAAGTACCTACATTTGTAGCTACTAAAAATAAAGCATTAGCAAAATCAGGCACATTAGATGCCACTCTTGTTATCCAATACTGATTAATATTAGCAGCACAACCTACGAGTATTCCCCAGATTAAAACTATACCCATGATTACAAAACCCATATTGCCTAAAAATAGCATTACTAAAAATAATACTGTCAACAAAAATGGATATATCCCTACAAATGAAAGTGGTCTTTGGCTTAATAATCTACCAGCAATAACATTGCCTAAAATATTCGCTAAACCAAAAATCAAAAGTGTAATGCTCACAAATTCTGTGGATAATAACGATACTCTTTCTAAATAGTCGGCTAAATAACTATATACACCAAAATTTGCACCATTTAATAAAATTACAGCTATCAAAGCCCACCATAAATTAATATCTTTTAAAATTTTGAGCTGAGAGCCATAAGACATTTTTTCTTTGACTGGCATAGATGGTACATATATTATTGTCAATGCTAAAGCGATTAAATTCACCAAAGCAAAAGCCAACATAGCTATTTCTAAAGAAAATAAATTTGCAATATAACTCATAACTGGTACACCTAGTACCATACCAGCCGAAACACCAACCATTACTTTTGCCACTGCCTTAGGTGCTTCTTTTTCTGATACAGATGAAGAAGCTATCGCAAAGGATAATGAAACATATACAGGGTGTAAAAATGCAGGCACTACTCTTGCCACCAATACAAGCCAAAAACTTCCTGCAAAAGCAGATATCACATTACAGATAAAAAAAGTTCCCAAAGATATTATCATAATCGTTTTGCGATTATATTTGGATAATAATAAAGGTAATATCGGGCCAGACACAGCTACTGCTAAAGCAAATAAGCTAACTAATAAACCCGCCACAGATATTTCTATATTATAAGTACTTGCAACTATTGGCAATATACCAATGACACCCATCTCCGTATTTAAGATACTAAATACGCCTATAGTCAAAATAAATACGATTAAATTATTTTTAGTCATAATTTCGCTCCTAAATACATCTTAAAAATATCAATAAATCATTTTATTTATTCAAAGCTTTATTTAAAACTTTTACATATTCATTGACTACATCTTTTGCATATTGTGTATTAGGTGCAATCACTTCAAAAGCATGATACGCTCCTGGATAAACATGTAATTCTGCTGGCACACCTGCTTGAGCTAATCTTGCCATATAATTTATAGTATCATCTCTAAATGGGTCTAAATTACCTACACAAGAATATGCTGGTGGTAAACCTGTCAAATCTTTTGCTCTAGCTGGAGCCATATAATAAGACACTTCATCTGTTCCTGCTAAATCGCCAATATAAGCATGCCATGCGTATTTATTAGCTACATTATTCCAAACTCGCAAATCTATATTTTCTTGACTTGCTGGTGTCTGAAATCTATCGTCAATCATTGGATAAAGAGGCATTTGAAAAGCTAATTTATATTCGCCTTTATCTCTAGCCATTAAAGCAGTAGCTGCACATAATCCACCACCTGCACTAGCACCAGCTACAGCAATTCTATCCTTATCTACACCTAATTTATCTGCATTTTTAAATAAATAACCTAAAGCTGTATAACAGTCATTTAAACTAGCTGGATATTTATTTTCAGGCGCTAATCTATAATCTACAGCTACAACTACTGCACCTACTTCTTTAGCAAAGCGAATACTTTGCATTTCATCTTGTTCAGGCACACCAAATAAATATCCACCACCATGTATCCACAAAATGCCAGCCAAATTATCTTGTTTATTCACTGGCTTATAAATACGCAAACGTAAATCCTTATCACTATCAGGATTTTCTACATATACATCATATACATTTACATTTTCATCTTTTGGTAAATCTTTAGAACCAACTAAATTATTGAATAAATCCTTATATCCTTGCACACCAGTTTTAGCAAAATCCATCTCGCTACTTTGCTTTAATACTGGTAATAATTCTTTATCTGTTCTTGTTTCTGTATCAGATATATCTTTTGCCAGTACACTAACAGACATCATCAAAATTAAATAACAGCATAATATTATTTTCATACATAATTTCATCTTTTATCTCTCCTTTTTATCTATATTATTTTTGATTGAAATTTGCTTCCAAATTCACTTATCAATAAAAAAGAGAAGTAACTCTACTTCTCTTTCTCACTAACAAATACTACGTTAAATACTTAATTACGTTAAAAATTTTTTAAGTAAATTTTTTATTTCTTATAAATTATCTTTAAAGAACTCTGTTAGTTTTGCAAATGGAATTACATCTGTTCTATCATATAAATCCACATGACCTGCATTCGGTACAATATATAATTCTTTTGGCTCTGCTGCTAATTTATAAGCATCTTCACTAAATTCTTTAGAATGAGCATCTTCGCCAGCAATAAATAACAATGGTCTTGGAGAAATTGTTTCAATATCATTGAATGGATAGAAGTTCATGTATTTCACATTACTTGTAAGTGTTGGGTGTGTTGTTGTATTTGCACTATATCCTCTTGTAGTACGATAAAAATCATAAAATTCTTTTTCAATATCAGAAGGATTTTCACTCAATTTATCAGCTGTACCACTTGTATATTTGCGTTCTTGCCCTAAAAATTCACTATAACGCTGATTAGACGCTTCTTTTATAATTTCTTTTCTCTGCTCTACACTTTGGCTATGACCTAAAGCACTTCTAGTAGCTGTACCCATATCATACATACTAACTGTAGCTATAGCTTTTAAACGAGAATCGATTTTTGCTTCGCTGATAGCAAAACTACCACTACCACAGATACCGATAACACCAATTCTATCTTTATCCACAAAATCACGTGTACCTAAATAGTCAACTGCTGCACTGAAATCTTCTGCATAAATATCAGGAGATACGCTATTTCTTGGAAGCCCTTCACTTTCTCCCCAGAAAGATAAATCCATAGCTAAAGTTACAAAACCTTGTTCTGCCATTTTTGTAGCATATAAATTTGCCGATTGTTCTTTCACCGCTCCCATAGGGTGCCCTACGATAATAGCTGGAACTTTTTCATTCTGCGCTAAATTTTTAGGTACGAATAAATTGCCCACAACTGTCATATTATATTGATTTTTAAATTCAACTTTTTGCATATTTACTTTATCACTTTGATAAAAATTATCTGCACCTTTTGACATATCTGGTTTATAATTCTTATCGAAGGCACTTTTTGGTGCTTGCAAATTATCACTTGCTGATACCATATTCATATTTATGCACCCCATTGTCCCTAGTGCCAAACACATGGTAATTGCTCTAACTATTTTTAAATTTTTCTTAAAGTTCATCACTAACCCACCTTTATATTTACTCTCTTTTTTAGATTAATAAATAATTTTTTCTTTGCTTTCATTATAATTTACCATTTCTACTATATCAAATACTTATATTTAATAGTCAACTATACTTTTTAAGCATAATAAAATATAATATAATTCATCTATATTTTTTAATACTAAAATCTGGAGGTTTTTATGGATATACGTGTTTTAAAATATTTTGTAACTGTAGTTGAAGAAGAAAATATTTTAAAAGCTTCTCAAGTTTTGCATATAACACAGCCCACTTTATCTCGCCAATTAATGGATTTAGAAAAAGAACTAAATTGTAAATTATTTATCCGCTCCAATCGCAAAATTACTTTGACTTCCGAAGGTCTATTTTTATATAACAAAGCCAAAGAAATAATTTTATTACAAGCAAAAACAATTAATGCTCTGAAAAATTCTCATGAAATCATCAGTGGCGATATATATATAGGCTGTGCGGAAACAAATGCCTTTAAATTTTTAGCTAAAACCATGACTAAAATAAAAAAAACACATAAAGATATACATTATCATATCTTTAGTGGAAATGCTGATACTGTAATCGAACAACTAGATAAAGGTATCTTAGATTTTGGTTTATTGATTGATGCCCATGATAAACAAAAATATAATTTTATCACCTTACCTGTAAAAGACATTTGGGGACTATTAATGTTAAAAAATTCTCCACTTGCTAATAAAGAATATATAACATCTTCTGATATTTTGAATATCCCCTTAATATGTTCAGGTCAAACAATGGTCAGCAATAAAATAGCAGGCTGGCTCAATCAAAATTTCACTCAATTAAATATAGTTGCTAACTATAACTTAATCTATAACGCCTCTATCATGGTTCAAGAAAATCTAGGCTCTGCCCTTTGTCTTGCTAATCTAGTAAATACAAACGGCACTAATTTATGCTTCAAACCACTATATCCACCACTTGAAGCACAAATAGATTTAGTCTGGAAAAAGCATCAAATACTCACCAAACCAGCTCAATTATTTTTACAAAATCTCCAAGAATATCTACTTCACAATAAATGACCTTATTTTTCTTTTATGAACAAGAAAAGTAACAAAAGAACTCTACCTCCCGATACCAATTTTTATTTGTCAATTATAAAACCATGACTATAACGCTCTAAACTCGCTTCGCTCAAACAGTAGAGCTAAATTCATAGTCATGATTTTATCCTTGCCAATAGCCTACGGCTACCGCAAAATTTGCTAACGTGAGGAATATTTGGTCACTATTACGTTACTTCTTCCGCATTATAAAATTTAATAAAGGTATAAAAAAAGACAAGCCTTTCACTTGTCTTTATGATACAATATCCTGCGGAGAATAAATTGATGTGTCGGCTCTCTCTCTTTTGAGGGAGGTGGTAAATATGACTGATTATGAAGTATTATCTTTGATAATCTCTTTCTTAACTCTTGTATTTACTATTCTTTCTTATTTCAATTAATTTTGATATAAAAAAAGAAGCCGTCTTAACGGACAGCCTCTTCTTTCAATCACACAAACTATGCAGAAGAGGGCTGACGTAGCCAACATCAGTTTATTCTCTTCTTTTGCTTATATTATACTATAGCATTAAAACAAAATCAATTTTATAGATTATTTGTTATGTATTATAAAAATTTAATAATAATAAATATAGACTATGATTACATCATATCAGCATTTGACCGCAAACTCGAAAACCAAAAAACCCATCTAGAAAACTGGAAACAAATAAAAAAAGAACTATTACAACAAATATTCGTATGAACATATTACTAAATCAAAATATGTTATAATAAAAAAAGACAAGCTTTAAAGCTTGTCTTTTTACTATTTTTATATAAAAGGAGTGTATTTGTATGTATTTAAAGCATATGATTTATGAAAATATTGGTCCTATAGATAGAATAGATATAAAACCCTCTTTTAATGAAAAAAATGAACCCATTCCTATGATTATTGTGGGAGAAAACGGAACAGGAAAATCTATCCTTCTTTCAAATATTGTTGATTCCTTATATGAACTTGCTGCTAAATATTATACAAATGCTTGCATATCTGAATATTTTGGACATCAATATTATAAAATAATATCTCCACAACAAATAAAAATTGATAAAACTTATATGTATTCTTATTTAAAATATGAAGAATATGAAAATAATAAACTAAAGCCTATTGAATATATTTTTAAATCTGGTAATTATTCTTTAGATGATTTATTTAAAAAAAATAATATACAAAATCAATTTCTTTGGAATGCTAATAATTTAAATAATGATTTAAATAATGATTTTAAAGAGGTCATGTTCAATCTAAATAATGTACAAGATATATTTACAAACAATGTAATTTGTTATTTTGGACCAAATAGATATGAAGCTCCACATTGGATGGGAGAACAATATTATTTAATGCAAGAATATGAGCATTTAACTATTATGAATAAATCAAATGCTAAATTAATAACCCCTATAACAGTTAAAAATGTTACAAAAGAAACATTACAATGGTTATTAGATGTAATTGCTGATTCTAAAATAGATCCTATTATATTTCAATCTATACAAAATAATTCATCTAATCTTAATGACGCACTTCAAAAACTTTCCTCATTTCATCAAAATCTACAAGTTATATATACAACTAGATATCACTTAGAAGAAATTATGAGTATTATACTAGGACAACCTGTTTTCTTTGATTTAAATTATCGTAATACATCTGCTTCTAGATTTAATATTAAAAATAGAAAAACTCAAAAACCCATTGTTGAAACCTTAGATTCTTTATCCACAGGACAACTAGCATTATTTAATATTTTTGCTACAATAATTAGATATGCTGATATAAACGATATGTCTAAAAGCATTGATATATCCAAAATAACTGGAATAGTTATTATAGACGAAATAGAACTTCATTTACATTCATCTTTACAAAAAAACGTATTACCTAAATTAATTAAAATTTTTCCTAAGGTTCAATTTATAATAACTACACATTCCCCATTATTTTTATTAGGCATGGAAGAAGCATTTTCTTCTGACAAATACGATATTTATCAAATGCCACGTGGAGAAAAAATATCTGTAGAGCGTTTTTCTGAATTCAATAAAGCATTTCAATTTTATTCTCAAACTAATAAATATCATGATGAAATAAAAAAAGCCATATCTAAAACAAAAAAAGCATTAGTTATTACAGAAGGCTCTACTGATTGGAAACATTTAAAAGCTGCTTTCAATAATTTAAAATCTAACACTCAATATTCATCTCTCTTTGATAATTTAGATTTTGATTTTCTAGAATATCAACCTAGTGATTTTAATATGGGAGCTGACACTTTAGCTTCCATGTGTGAAAATTTTTCTAGAATAAAACAAGAAAGAAAACTTATCTTTATAGCAGATAGAGATATAGAGAAAATAAATAAAAAATTATCATCAGAAAATCATGAATATAAAAATTGGAGAAACAATGTATTTTCTTTCATTTTGCCGTTACCAGATTTTAGAAAAGATACGCCTAATATATGTATTGAACATTTATATACAGATAAAGAAATAAAAACCGAAATGGTTTGTGATGATGGAATTACTCGTAGGCTTTATATGGGCAATGAATTCAATAAACATGCTCATACAAAAGACAACAAATATTGTACAAATAGAAATGCTTGTGGACCTGATAAAATATCCATTATAGAAGGTTCTTCTAAAGATAACGTTCTTAATCCAAATGATGATAATAGCCCAAATTATGCTTTACCTAAATCAAAATTTGCTGATTATATTTTAAACCGACAAAAACCTTTTGATAATTTTAACTTTGATAATTTCCTTCCTATTTTTAAAATTATTAAACAAATTTTAGACGAACCTTTAATATAAAATAAATAATACCTAACTGTTTCCCGCATTTTAGCATCTTTTTACGGTAGCTATCAGCTATTGGCAAAGATAAAAATATAGCTACGGTTTTAGTTCTACTGTTTGAGCCTTGTGAGTTTAGAACGTTGTTGATATATTTTTATCTTTGACAAAGTAAAAAGTGCGTTAGCGAGTGATTTCTTTGGTTCGTTTCTTTATCATTAAAGAAATGAACAACTATATTATTATTATTGCATTTTCTCTTTTTCCCTTTCATAATTATAATTAATAAGACTTCTACGAGGTAATAATTATGGACGGACAAAATATTTTTTATCATTATACATCAATCAATTCACTTTATAATATCATCATGAGTCGTGAGCTTTGGCTGACCAATCTAAAATCTTCTAACGATAAATCAGAGAGATATTATACTGTAAATCATATGCTCAAAGATATGGACGAAATTATAAATAATTCCACTGATGATAATTTCAAGCAATATCTATCATTATTGAAAAAAAGTTTTGAAACCCATATGCCTGACTTAAAAAATTATCTCAAAAAAAGTGATGGTTATTCGCTTAGTTTAACCGATAAAAAAGATAATCTCTCACATTGGGAAAGATATGCTTCTAGTTATAGTGGTGTTTGTATCGGTATCAACATGGATAAACTCAATGTAAACTTCAAAGATTATTCCCATTTTTCCATAACAGAACTAGAAAAAATTCTCTATAGTGATGCTGAAATCTTAGATAAATTATCCCATATCTGTGCTTGTTTTTACGATTTATTTGAAGAACAAATTCGCAATTATAATGACCCTTTTCAAAAATATATCGAACAATATGGCTTTATCGTTTTAGTCATTGCCTATAATAAAGTCATGAACTTTGCTAAAAATAATTATTTTGCTGATGAACATGAGTTTCGTCTGCTTTTTTATCCTAAAACTTTGTCTATGAAGAAAGATTTTTTGAGCATGAGCCGTAATATTATCTTACCTGCTACGCTCAAGCCTTTGCATGATAAATTCCATTCATTATTGCGAATGTCTTCCATTGAACAAACGCATTTTTCTTTATTTAAAAATGAAATCCGCAGTTATCATAAATTATGTTTAGCTGATATTTGGGATAGTGAACTCATTCCTGAAATCACTCTTGGTGCTATGTGTAGACAAAATAAACAGGAATTAAATCATTTTCTCAAGGCTAATGGCTTGAAAAAAACAAAGATAACTATTTCTAAAATTCCTATTAGATGATTTAGCTAATTAAATTTTATAGAAGGTGTTAATATGATTTCTATTGATTTTGGTGATATTACTATTCTTGATTGTGATGCAATCGTCAATGCTGCGAATAAAACACTTCTTGGCGGTGGTGGAGTCGACGGTGCTATTCATCGCCGTGCAGGTCGTGAGCTACTAGCAGAATGTCGCACTCTTGGTGGCTGTGAAACTGGCGAAGCTAAAATCACTAAAGGCTATAAATTAAAGGCAAAATATGTAATTCATACTGTAGGGCCAATTTATTCTACTCAAAAAAATCAAGCTTTGCTACTTGCCAATTGCTATAAAAATTCTTTAGATTTAGCTTTGAAACACGATATTCACAGTATCGCCTTTCCTGCTATCTCCACTGGTGTATATCATTATCCACTAGAAGAAGCGACAAAAATTGCTATTTCTACAGTCAAAACATGGCTAGATATGCATAAAGATTATAAACTTGATATTATTTTCTCTTGTTTTGATAAAAAAACTTATAATATGTATCAACGATATCTTGAAGCTTAAAACTACATTTTCATATCATATTTTATTAAAATTTTGCTAGGAATTAGTATTTTGCTAATTCCTTTTTTATTTTTCACCTAAATTTTATTGCTAGTCTTAAAATCTAGTGATAAACTATTCTTTGTATTTTTTATCAGCTTTATCATATTTATGAAGTTTATAAAAAATTTATCACTTATATTTTATTTACAAAGGAGGTATTTTATCATCTAAGAAAAATTATAGCTATTACATATTTTTTAATCGTTTTTCACTTAACAATTTAATATTTAACTAAAGGAGAATTACTGTTGATTGCATTAAAAGAAGCTTATAACGCTGGTTTATTCAAATCTGAACATTTAGGAAAAAATATCTCCGCAGGTATCGTAGTCGGTATCGTGGCTATGCCTCTTGCTATGGCATTTGCTATCGCTAGTGGCGTATCTCCTGCACAAGGTATTTATACTGCTATTATTTCCGCATTTTTCGTTTCTATCTTTGGTGGCTCTCGTGTGCAGATTGCAGGCCCTACAGGTGCATTTATCGTTTTACTCAGTGGCATTTTGATGCAATATGGTCTAGCAGGCCTACAAATCGCCACTATCATGGCTGGTATTATTTTAGTTTTGATGTCTATTGCCAAACTCGGTGATGTCATTCGCTTTATTCCTGCTCCTGTTATCGTTGGCTTTACTGCTGGTATCGGTGTTACTATTTGGGTTGGTCAATGGCAATCCTTCTTTGGTTTTCCGCCAATCGCTCACGCTGAAATGTTCCACGAAAAACTTTATTTGATGATTTTATCTTTGCCACAAAGTCATATGCCTACACTCATGATTAGTTTAATCAGCCTTGCTATTATCCTAATCATGCCTAAAATTCCTATTGCTAAAAAACTTCCAGCACCACTTTGGGCAATGATTGTCGCAACTTGTATCCAATCTTATTACCAATTCCCTGGAGTTGCTACTATCGGCACTGCTTTTGGTGGTATTCCTCAAGGCTTACCAAGTCTTACACTTCCTGAAATATCTATTTCTGATGTATTTGCTTTGATTGGCCCAGCTTTCACTATTGCCATGCTCGGTGCTATTGAATCATTATTATCTGCCGTTGTTGCTGATGGTATGACAGGTCATCAACACAATTCTAACCAAGAATTATTCGGTCAAGGTCTTGCTAATATCGTTTGTCCTCTCTTTGGTGGTATCGCTGCTACTGGTGCTATCGCTCGTACTGCTACAAATATTCGTCAAGGCGGTACAAGTCCACTTGCAGGCTTAGTTCACTGCGTATTTTTAGTATTAGTATTATTCTTCTTAGCTCCACTTGCTGCTAATATTCCACTTGCTTCTATGGCTGCGATTTTATTCGTTGTATCCTACAATATGAGTGATGTACCGAATTTTATTCGCCTTATCCGTGTTGCACCTCGTGCAGACTCCCTTATTTTGCTCATCACATTCTTTTTGACTATCTTCACTGATTTAGTAGTTGCTGTAAACGTTGGTGTTGTACTTGCTATTTTACAATTCATGCGTAAAATGGTATTCTCTGTTGATGTCCATGCTATTCATCATACAGAAATTGAACCACAGTTCCAAAAAGAATTAGAACATCACCCTGAAATGCTCGTTTATACTATCGAAGGACCACTCTTTTTCGGTGCTGTAAGTGCCTTTGAACGTTCCCTTGCTCATATCGATAAAGATCCAAAATCTTTGATTTTACGCTTTGAAAGCGTGCCATTCGTAGATTTAAGTGGTCTTAAAATGCTCAATGAAATCGTTAAACATCTTCAAAAACGTGGCATTGAAGTATATCTTTGCGAAGCTAATCCACAAGTTCGCCGTCATATGTATCGTGCTGGATTGTTCCGCACATTAGGTAGAAAACACCTCTGGCGTAAATTCTCTACAGCTCTTGAAAAATGTGAAGCTGATTTAGCCGAAAAAAATAAACACAAAGAAAAATAATATAAAAAAGCCCCATAGAATATAAATCTATGAGGCTTTTCTTATTTTAGTGATATATTTATTTTTTATATTCTTCGGCTAACTTTTTAAATAAAGGCAAAGATTTTTCAATTGTTTCTGTCTTTATGCAATAAGAAGCTCTGAAATGTCCTGGGCAACCAAAGTCGCTACCTGGAACTAATAATAAATCATATTTTTGAGCGCGTTTACAGAAAGCATAATCATCTGGTTCTAAAGATTGAGGGAAAAGATAAAATGCCCCCTGTGGTTTTACGCATTTAAAACCAGCTTCGATAAGACCATTGTATAATAATTTACCATTTTTTTCATAAGTGGACATATCGGACTCTTTGCCTGCGCAACGAGCAATTACTAATTGGAATAAAGATGGAGCATTTACGTGAGTCAATACTCTAGCAGCTCCAGCAATAGCACCATAAACTTTGCCAAAGTCAACTACTTCATCTGGTACTACGATATAACCGATACGTTCACCAGGAAGTGAGAAAGATTTACTATAAGAATAGCAAACAATAGTATTATCATAGTATTTTGGCAAATATGGTACATCTACACCATAAGCAATTTCACGATAAGGTTCATCAGAAATCAAGAAAATTGGGTGATTATATTCTTTTGATTTTGCAGTCAAAACTTCTGCTAATTTTTTAATAGTTTCTTCACTATATACAACACCGCTAGGATTATTAGGTGAATTTACGATAATTGCTTTTGTTTTTGCAGTTATCATTTCTTCAAACTTATCAAATTGAATTTGAAAATCATCTATTTTGGCAGGAACTACTTTTAAACTAGCTCCTGTGGATTCTACAAAGCATTTATATTCAGGAAAATATGGAGCAAATGTGATGAATTCATCGCCTGCTTCACTTAAAGCTTTAAAAGTAATTGTAATCGCACCAGCAGCACCACCAGTAATAAATAAATTTTTACCAGCGAAATTAGTACCAAAACGGCGATTGATATCTTTAGCTAAAACTTCTCTAACTTCTGGATTACCTGGAGCTACAGTATAACCATGTACAGCACATGGATCCATTTCATTTAAAATATCAATAATAGCTTGTTTTACAAAATCAGGAGCAGGAACATTTGGATTACCTATGCTAAAATCATAAATATTTTCTTCTCCTACTTCTAACGCACGTTTGCGACCATATTCAAAAATAGTACGAATAGTAGATTTCTTTGTACCTAATTCATACATTTTTTCTGAAACCATTAAATCACCTTCCAAAAATTATTCATCTTCAGCTTCATCAAAGTATCGCATACTTGTTTTTTTCCATTCTTTCACAGAATAAAGCATAGTATATTGCTGAAGATTATTTTCTTTGGCCAATTTTTCTGCAATGACTTCACACTCTTGACGTGTATGAGCATGTATCATTGTATAAATATTATATGGCCAATCTGGAGTAGTATTTCTATCATAACAATGAGAAATAGATGGACATTGAGCTAATTTTTGTGCTATCTCATCTAATTTATCCACTGGCACTACCCATGCACAAAGAGCATTTGCACGAAATCCTGCTTCTACATGACGAAGTACAGCACCCATTTTACGAATTTTACCCTCTTCTTTATAAATTCGCAAACGATTTAATAATTCCTGCTCAGATATATTAAGTTTTTTTGCAAATTCTTTATAAGGTTCTTTTACAAGTGGAAATTCATCTTGCATAATTCTAATAATTTGTTTATCTAATAAATCCATTATTCTGCCTTTCTTCAACAAAATCAAGTATTACAGCGTTTTTTCTATATATTTTTACTTTATACAAAAAAATTTTTATGAGTTCAAATACAGTAAAAACTTTTTCTAAACTATTAAATATATTTGTAACTTTGTTATTCTATCTATAAGCATAAATATACTAAAAATAAATCATTTTAATTTAAATTGTACATTTATCTTATATTTTTTATTAGATACTAAATTCATCAATTTTTCTACGCCTTCTTGAGCTTTGATTTCATCTAATATCTGTTTTCTCTTTTCCTCGCTATGTGTAAGTAGCGTAAACCATAAATTATACTCGCCTTCACGTTCGTAATTATGTGTAGCCCCTGGATAGCGATTTATAAATTCAGCTACTTGTTGCATATAGCCTTCTTTTACTTTTAAAGCCACAAGCGTTCCTTTATACTCTAATTTTCCCGAATCAAAAAATGGCCCTATACGGCGAATATAACCATGTTCTTTTAAATAACGTAAACGCTCTATTACATGGTCTTCAGTTGTCTCTAAAATCTTAGCCAATTCCAAAAATGGACGCTCACTGATTGGCAAGTTTCTTTGAATAATATTTAATAATGATTTATCAAAATTTGTAAGCATAATAATAATCCTCGTTTATCAAAATATCTGGTTTTTATTGTAACAAACTATAGATTATACAGTCAAGTAAATATGAATATCATTCATTTTTATTAAAAATAAAAAAAAATAGGATTATAGTTACTTTGTTAAAGATATACTATAATCCTATTTTCTATTTTATTTAATCTTGTCCGTAGTAAGCATTTGCTCCATGTTTTCGATAATAATGTTTATCTTGCAATTCTTGAGGTGCTGGTTGCACACGAGCATTTATCATTTCACATCTACCAGCCATTTTAGCTACTTCTTCTGTTACTACTGCATTATGTACAGCTTCAAAAGCATCTTTGCCCCAAGAAAATACACCATGATTTTTACATAAAACCGTTGGCACTACAATATAATCTTTTTTTCTTAATTCAAATTCATCGGCAATCAATATACCTGTATTTTTTTCATAATCATCTTCGATTTCTGCTTTAGTCAAATTGCGTACACAAGGAATTTCTCCATATATATAATCAGCATGTGTAGTACCATAGCAAGGAATATCTCTACCAGCTTGAGCCCAACTTGTAGCCCATGATGAATGCGTATGCACTACACCGCCAATTTTAGGAAATCTATTATATAAAACTAAATGAGTTGGTGTATCTGATGATGGTTTATATTTTCCTTCTACTTTATTACCCTGTAAATCCATAACTACCATATCATCTGGTGTTAATTTATTATAATCTACTCCACTTGGTTTAATTACAAAAAGACCTTTTTCTCTATCAATTCCACTCACATTACCCCAAGTGAAAGTAACTAATTTATATTCAGGCAATAACATATTAGCTTCATAAACTGCTTTTTTTAATTCTTCTAACATGTTTAACTTCTCCTTTATATTTTTATTTTTTTATTTTTCAAATGTATACATTGCTACTTCATTAATTTCTCTATTTGTGGAAATTAATACTTCTTCATTATTTCTATTAAATTTAAATACATTAGCTGGGCCGCAATCTTTATCCAAGATTTCTACTTCATATTGTTTTGTTTCATCATTATAAGTGAAGCACAATAGATTTCTTTCACCTTTTCTATGACCAATAATTACAGAAGGTTTTCCCATATATTCTCCACCATAGATAGCATGAGCAAAATCTGCTGTAGTGTAGCTATAAATTTTATTGAATTTGCCATTTTCTTTTTTGTAGACATTTATACATTCGCCATGGAATGGAGAAATGCTGATTAATTCTTTTTCGCCATCATTATCCATATCTACCAACACTGCATCACTGGCTGGTTCTTCAAGAATTTGTTCAATGCTCCACTGTTTAGTAGCATCTTCTGGAGGAGTGCAGATAAATACACCATTGTCTGTAGAAACAATACATTTTTGAACGTCATCTTCTACAAATTTATAATAACCGTGATTTTTCAATAAATTATCTTTTAATACAGTCAATGGTAATTGATTATCTTCATTAAAAGCACTTAAATCATCTGGCAAAACACCAACATAAATTTTCCCTGGATTAGTCCAATCATCTTTATATTCATGACCAGATTTCAATGTACAAGCGATTAAATAATTAACATTATTTCTAGTCACTATATCAAAACGATGTACATGTGGTAATTCTACTAATGTTTTTATTTCCCAATCATCTTTTCCTTTTGGTGTAGCAATTATAATTTTAGCTTCTTTGGAGTCATTTGGAGAATAAAATTTATGTGTAGCTAAAAATACACCATTACTATTTGGCACTTGTACCATACTCATAACTCCACCTGGTTCTGTCCAAATTGTTTCTTCTCTATTACCATCTAAATCAAATAAATAACAAGGATCATGTTTTTCTGCTGCTACTAAAATATGTTCTTGACCATTATATTTTAAAGGTGCAATAGAATAGCATTTTGTTAAATTAGAAATAACTTTTTTATTCACTTTCATTTTATATCATACTCCATTACTGTTTATTTAATATATCTGTCATTTTTTTCACTGCAAAATTCAAATCATCTTGCCAATTTGAATTGCCAGTATACCAAAATTCAGTTACAAATCTACGAACACCCAATTCCCATGCTTTTTTTATGCCATTTTCAAAATCTACATGACCTGTTCCAAATGGTATTTCTCTAAATTTTCCTGGAACTGTTTCTTTTAAATGCATAGCAACTAATTTTCCACGACCTGTTTCTAAATCATTATTAACATCTTTTCCATAGCTTACAGCTGCATTAGTTATATTGCCTAAATCTGGATATACATTCAAATATACAGAATCTATTTGTTTCACATATGACATAGCTTTTTGTACAGTATTCATAAATTCTGTTTCCATTGTTTCAAATCCCATCAAAATACCTTTAGAAGCTGCCATTTCTGTAGTCTTTTTCAGATTATTCAGAAAATATTTCTTGGTTTCATTATTACTCTGTTCATAATATACATCATATCCAGCTAATTGAATAATTCTTACTCCCAAATCATCTGCTAATTGTAATGCTTTTTCCATTATTTCCATACTGCGTTGCCTAATTTCCGGATCATTGCTTCCTAATGGATATTTTCTATGACCACTTAAGCACATGGTCCGGATAGGCATATCTAATGCTTGCATCAATGAAACCAATCCTATACGTTCTTCTTTTGACATATCCAAACGTTTTAATTTCTCATCAGTTTCATCGATGCTAATCTCTATAAAATCATATCCTGCTTTTTTAGCAGCTAATATTTTTTCTGTCCATGATAAATTACCAGGCATAGCTTTTTCATAAAGACCAATTGAATAGGCTTTCATATCTAAAAATCCCCTTTATGAACCTGATGAATTTTCACTCCTAAATTTTTTAATTCATTTAGTACTTCTACTGGTGCTTTTTCATCAGTTATTAAATGATTTATTTCCTTTATGCTTGCACTTGTAAAACTACTATTTTTACCAATTTTTGTATGATCTGCTAAAATATAAACTTCTTTTGTCGCATTTTTTATCATTAATTCATTTACTTTTACTTCTCCAGCTATTTCAGTTGTCATACCAGATACAGGGGATATACCCGAACAACCTATAAATGCTTTTTTTGGGAAAATATTTTGTACATTTCTTATAGCAAAATCACCAATCATAGCATCTTTAGGATGTCTTATCTCTCCTCCTGTCAATATAACACTTATATCTTCTGGATAATCCATATTCAAAACTTTACCATTATTAGTAATTACAGTCACATTTTTACAAGTTATATATTTCAAAATTTCTAATGCATTTTTACTTGTATTAATGAATAAAGAATCTCCATCTTCTACTAAAGATGCTGCATATTTAGCAATCAAAGTTTTATACATATTTAATTCATCTTCTTTGGTTTCTTCTACTTTATTATAAGTAGCTCCACCATAAAAACGAATCAATAATTTTTTATCTTCTAAAAATTGCAAATCTCTACGAATAGTAATAAGTGATACATCAAATATTTTTGCTAATTCGTCCACTCTCACTTTAGGATTTGTCTTCATTATTTCTAAAATTTTATTTCTTCTATTATCTACATATGCACGTTCTCTTTTCATTAAATTCACCTTTTCGTATCCATTCTAATAAGATATAATCAAAGGATTCATAAAAGAACCCTTTGATTATTATAGTCTTATTTAAATGATACCATTTTCTTTTAATTTTGTCTCTATTTCTGGTGCAGACATAACATTTTTTAAACCAATAACTTTTTTACCTTTTTTCTGTGCATCAGCAAACATATTTACAAAATTTTGTACACATAAAATTACATCATATTGAACTGCACTGCTTTTTCCTTCTGATAAAGGGCAATGGTGTACTTTTGCTGCTTTAATGTTATTTTTTTTCAATACTTTTTCCAAAGCCAATTGAGCCATTAAAGAAGAACCTGCTCCATTTGCACAACAAACAAGAAAACTTAAATTTGCATTAGTCATGATAAAACGCTCCTTTTATATATATAATATGTTGATTAGATAGTTGTATATTTATTCATTATAAACCTTTTAAAATTATTTTGTAACCTTTAATTCTTTATAGGCTTCATAATCTTCAGTAATTAAGAAATAACCCTCTTTATTTTGTCTGTATTCAAGCTGTGGTATTACAATCATTGCAATCAAGATAATAGCTACACCAATATAACTTAAGTATTCCATAGCCACTGTAAAGATAGGCCAAATAATAGCCCAGTCCCACATTCCTAAATAACCGCCATATGCTGCCATACCAACCCAACCAGCAATAATTGCAGAACCAAACACCTGACAAATACCTGAAATAAATGGCAAGATTAAAGTTGCTTTTAATCCACCACGTTTATTTACAAATAAGCCGATAGAACCATTATCAAAGAATACTGGTACGAACCCTGCTATTACTAGTACTGGACTTTGTAATAATACAAGACACGCAATAGCGAGCATCTGACCAAAGAAGCCTGCAATAAAACCTAATGTAACAGCATTTTGAGAACCAAAACCAAAGATAACAGCACAGTCTACACCTGGAATTGCACCTGGTAATAATTTATTAGCTATACCTTGGAAAGAATTTGTAAGTTCTGCTACGAATGTGCGAACACCTAATTGTAAGATAGCTAAATTTACAGCGAAATATAAGCAAGTTTCGATTACATAGAATAACATGCTATCGCCTTGTTTCATAAATCCACCTTGGACCAAATAATCTTCACCTAAAATGTACAATATAGCTCCAAAAAATGCCAACATCAATATAGAAGCTGATACCATATTATCATTGAACATTGACATCCATCCTGGCATTTCAATGTCATCGATATCTTTGTTTTCTTTTTTATTCTTTTTACCAAATAATTTTCCGGCTAACCAATAATTAATAGCAATACCAAACATTTGTTGATGAGCGATGCAGAAACCTGCTCCATCTGTAATTTCCTGACAAGGTTTTACAGTCATATTTGCACCAACAGACCAGTATGCACCAAGTAATAAAGCCATTACAATCAATAAGCCTAATCTATTATCAGAAAGCATTGGCAATGCAAATAATATTAACCAATATGCAGTAGCTGCTTGTTGAACTTGAATATGACCTGTTGTAAATAGTGCTCTCATTTTAGTATATTTGGAAAATCTAACTAAAATGATATTTACGATAAATGCTAATAATAGCAAAATCATTACATCGCCAAATCCCTTACCAAATACTTCTTCAACACCAGCTGTAACAGCATTTTGTCCAAAATAAGGATCAATAACCATCGCATCCATCTGAAAGCGATCTTTCAATCCTACTAATACTGGACGGAAATTCGAAGTTAATCCTACAGAACCTACCATTAAAATCAAATAACCTACAATGGCTTTTAAGGTTCCTCCCAGAGTTTCATACCATGGTTTTCCTAATAGTATATAACCGATCATTACGATAAAACCAATCATAAATTCTGGTTTTTGTAAAATATTATTTGCAAAATATTCCCAGATAGTTATTAAAATATCCATTTAGCTACCTCCTTTCCTTGTCTATTGCTCTTAATCTAAATATTTTTTTTGTAATTCTAAAAGATCCTTAACAGAAGTTATTTTCGCTAATTCTTCTACTAATTCTTCATTTGATAATAGTTCAGATAATTTTTGCATATTATTTAAATGCTGTGTTGAATCACATGAAGCCAAGGTAAAGAATAATTGTGCATCTAATTCTGGATTACCTGGTTCAAAACTTACTGGTTTATCCAATTTCATGAAGGCAATTGCTGTTTTGTGTACGCCTTGTGCCCCTTCTTGAGAATGGGGCATAGCTATATTAGGTGCAATAACAATATATGGTCCATATTTTTCTATGCAAGCAATTATATCTTCTTTATAATTTGCTTCAACAGTATTATCTGCTTCTAATACTTCACAGCTCATGCGAACAGCATCTTGCCAATCTTTTGCTTCTTTTGCTATTTTTACGTGCTTTTGTTCAACAAACTCTCTTAACATAATATATTTCTCCTCTAAATTCATCATAAAAGTGAACGGAATGGTATATTTTGTGGTGCTTCAAAACAATCTTCAAAACCACGTCTATGATGATATGCTCTTTTATCTTTATCTGTTGGATATACATATTTACCACCAACTTCCCAGAAGAATGGATGGAATTTATATCCTAAACGATCTTTTTTCATATCATATAAAACTTTGATTTCGTTTACATCTGCCATAAAGTTTGTCCATACATCATAATGAATAGGAATCACTACTTTACATTTTAAAGCTTCTGCCATGCGTAAAATATCAATAGATGTCATTTTATCTTGCATTCCTACTGGATTTTCACCAAAAGAACCAAATGCTACATCAATATCATAATCTTTTCCATGTTTTGCAAAGTAAATGGAATAATGAGAGTCACCGCTATGATAAATATTTCCACCTGGAGTTTTAATTAAGTAGTTTACAGCTTTATCATCCATATCAGTTGGACATTTTCCTGTTAATTCTTCTCTATCTGGTCCTTGAGAATCAGTTGTTACGATACAAGTACGGTCAAAAGAATCTAAAGCGATGATTTCAATATCTTTGATTTTAATGCTGTCACCAGGTTTTACAGTAATACATCTATCTGCTGGAACACCCCATTTTTGCCAAAGTTCAACAGATTTTTTAGGTCCGATAAATGGAACTGGAATTTCTTTGCCGTTTTCATCAACTGTTGTCATATTACTTTGAATAACATGTGCTGCATATTCTGCACTCATATGATCTTGATGATAATGTGTTGCTAAAACTGCATCTACTCCTTTGATTGCAAAAGGATCAATAACAAATGGTACTGCTCTTAAATTTGGTTGCATTGCTCTTGCACCACACATATTTGCCATTTGATGACCAACTTTCATCTTGCCATCACCATGAGTGCGTTTACCATTGCCACACCATAAATCTACTGTTATATTGCATCCTCCTGGTGTTTTAAACCACATTCCTGTACAACCAAGCCACCACATTGCTACAGTTCCTGGTTTTACTTCTTCATTTTCTATTTCTTCATTTAACCAAGTTCCCCATTCCGGGAATGTGTTCATAATCCATTTTTCTCTTGTAATTTCATCAATCTTACTCATTTTCTATTCCCCTTTACGATTGTTATGTATCTTATGATTTAATTTTATCATTTTTATGATTTTTGTCAACATATTTATATGATTATTTGCTTATTTTATGATTGTTTTGTGTAAAATCTAAATTTTAATTATAAAAAGAAAACTATTTTCGATATATCAATCATAAAACTGTACTAAACGTTCATAAAATAAAAAAGTGCCTCTAACATATGTTAAAGGCACTTAATTATTAATCAACTAACATTTCATAAATTACATTTAAAAGCTCTGCTCTTCCCTGTTTTTTCGGTGAAGAATAAGGTAAAATATCTATTTCTTTCACACCTAAGGATTTGCGAATTTGAGCTATTTGTTTATTCACTGCTCCACGGCTTATTTTATCAGCTTTAGTTGCGATAATAAGCACAGGAATATTATTTTTTATGAGCCAATCAAACATTTCTTTATCTGATTTCATAGGCTCATGACGAATATCTATAAGTTGGCAAACAAATTGAAGATGCTCTGAATGTAAAAAGTATTCTTCAATAAATTTTGCCCATTGCTTGCGATTAGTTTGAGCTGTTTTTGCATAGCCATATCCTGGTAAATCGACTAAATGAAATAATTTATCCTCACCAGTTTCATTAAATCTAGCAGTTAATTCATAAAAATTGATTGTCTGCGTTTTGCCTGGCTGACCGCTGACACGCGCTAAATTATGCACACGTGTCAAAGAATTAATCAAAGAGGATTTACCCACATTAGAACGACCAATAAAAGCTATTTCTTTTAAGCGTTCTTCTGGATATTGCGCTTTTTTTACAGCTGACGCAATATATTTAGCTCGGATAATATTTATTTTATCTTGAGCTTTTATTTTATTTGCATTATTTTCTTGTATATCTGTCTGTGTCATTTAATCCACCAACGCTACTTTTAAAACTTCATCTATAGTCTCTACCGGAATAAATTTCATCTTAGCTTTTACTTCTGGTGCAATTTCGTCTAAATCTCTTTCATTAGCTTTTGGCATGATTACAGTATAGATGCCTTCACGATAAGCCGCCAAAGATTTTTCCTTCAATCCACCAATAGGTAATACTTTGCCACGAAGAGTGATTTCTCCTGTCATAGCCACGTCAGCTCTTACTTTCTTACCTGTAAGTGCTGATACTATAGCTGTAGTCATAGTGATACCAGCAGATGGACCATCTTTTGGTACTGCACCTTCTGGGAAATGTACATGAATGTCATTTTCTTCATAGAACTTTTCATCTATTTTTAATTTTTCAGAACGAGCGCGAATACATGTGAGTGCTGCTCTACCAGACTCTTTCATTACATCACCGAGTTGACCTGTGAGTAATAAATTTCCTTTTCCTTTTAAAACAGCTACTTCAACTGGCAAGATAACACCGCCGACTTCAGTCCATGCAAGACCAGTGCAAAGACCTACTTGGTTTTCTTTTTCAGCTTTAGTTTCTGTATATTTTGCTTTACCTAAGAAATCAGTTATATTCTTCTTAGTAATACGTACAGATTTTTTCTTTTCTGTAACTATTTTATAAGCAGCTTTGCGACAAGCTTTAGATAATTGACGTTCTAATTCACGTACACCAGCTTCACGAGTATAATCTTCGATAATTTTGCTGATTACTTCATCAGACATATTCACTTGAGATTTTTTTAGACCATTTGCTTTTTTTACTTTATCAAGTAAATGTTCTTTTGCTATATGCATTTTTTCTACTTCAGTATAGCTTGGAAGCATGATGATTTCCATACGGTCGCGAAGAGGACGAGGAATATTACCTAAATCATTTGCTGTGATTATCCACATTACTTTAGATAAATCAAATGCAAGCCCGATATAGTGGTCAGAGAATGTGCTGTTTTGTTCTGGGTCTAATACCTCTAAAAGAGCAGACACAGGGTCGCCACGATAATCTGACGCCATTTTATCCACTTCATCTAATAAGAATAATGGGTCTTTGCTACCTGCATTCTTTATACCTTCAATGATACGACCAGGCATAGCACCTACATAAGTACGACGATGACCTCTGATTTCAGCTTCATCACGTACACCACCTAAAGAAGCTCTGACAAATTTACGTTTCAACGCTTGTGCTATAGATGTTGCAATTGAAGTTTTACCAACACCAGGAGGGCCTACTAAACATACGATAGGCGCTTTTATATCTGGTGATAAAGCTTTTATAGATAAATATTCAATAATACGTTCTTTTACTTTTGTAAGTCCATAATGATGTTTATCTAAAGTTTTTTGTGCTTCTTTTACATCTATAGTTTCTTGATTTTCTATATCCCATGGTAAATCAAGTACCCATTCAATATAATTTTGAATTACTCCCATTTCTGGAGAAGCTGGATTTGTACGTTCTAAACGTTTTAATTCTTTTTCCAATGCTTCTGTTACATACTCTGGATAAGTATGTTCTTTCATTTTTTGGCGATATTCTTCAATAGCTTCTGCTATTTCATCATCTTCGCCCAATTCTTTATTGATAGCTTTTATCTGTTCACGCAAATAATATTCTTTTTGAATTTTATTCATTTGCTTGTTCACATCAAAAACTATTTTATTTTCAAGCTCCATAATTTCTACTTCTTGTAATAATAATTTATATAGAGCTTCTAATCTGCTTTTTAAATCAACGATACCCAAAATTTCTTGTTTATCTTGATATTTGCAATTTAAATGATTAGTAACTACATTACATAAAATTCCACCATCATCCATAGCTACATTAACTGCAATCATGACTTCAGGTGGTATTTTATGACTGAGTTTTACCCAATCTTCAAATTTAGAAATACATGCTCTTATAAGCGCCTGAATTTCTTTAGTATCTGTTTTATCTTCTTCAATTTCTTCGACATCTACTTCAATGAACAAACCATCATCGCGAAAATCTAAAATACGAGCGCGATACAATCCTTCTATCTGAGCACGCATAATCCCATTATTGAGTTTAGTTACATGCTGTACTTGACATACTGTACCAATCTCATATACATCTTCACGTTTTGGGTCTTCTACTTCGACATCTTTTTGCGCACTAAGCATAATCTGTCTGCCATGTGCCAAACATTCTTCTAGAGCCGCAACAGATTTATCACGACCTATATCAATATGTGCTCCATTATTTGGAAATAACACCATTCCTCTTAATGGTAAAAAGCTCAATGTACTTTTTTTCCCCACGAAAGAAATCCTCCTATGAGTATAAAATATTTATTATAAAAAAGAGTTGCTGCGGTTTTATTTAGCCTGGCAACAACTCTTTATTAATGGCATATTAATATCCTGTTACTTTGCTAAAAATAAGTTATTTTTTTACAGCTTTTTTATCAGCATAAGTGATTACAGGAGTTTTTTTCTTTTCAATAATCTCTTTAGTTATTTCACAAGAAACAGCACCCATTTTGGAAGGTATCTCAAACATTACATCACGCATAATACGTTCAATAATTGAGCGAAGTCCCCTAGCACCTGTCTTACGCTCCAAAGCTTCTTTGGCTATCAAATGTAAAGCTTCTTCATCGAAATGAAGTTTTACACCGTCCATTTCCAAAAGTTTGCCATATTGTTTTACTAAAGCATTCTTTGGTTTTACCAAAATATCTACTAGTGCATCTTCTGTCAAAGACTCTAAAGTAACTACTACAGGAACACGCCCTATAAATTCTGGAATTAAACCACATTTTAATAAATCTTCAGGTAAAACATTTTTCAAAATTTCACCTGTAGTTTGTTTGCGTTTACTTTTTATATCTGCACCAAAACCAAGACTTTTTTTGCCTAAACGTGCATCTATTATTTTTTCAATACCATCAAAAGCACCACCACAAATAAATAATATATTTGTAGTATCGATTTGTAACATACCTTCTTGATGAGGATGCTTTCTTCCACCTTGTGGTGGAACGCTAGCAATTGTACCTTCTAGGATTTTTAAAAGTGCCTGTTGCACTCCCTCACCAGAAACATCTCTTGTTATTGAAGGGTTCTCGGATTTACGAGCAATTTTATCAATTTCATCTATATAGATGATACCTTTTTGAGCTTGTTCAATATCATTATCAGCAGCTTGAATTAGTTTTAGTAGAATATTTTCTACGTCTTCACCAACATAGCCTGCTTCTGTAAGTGATGTTGCATCGGCTATAGCAAAAGGAACATTCAATATTTTAGCCAAGGTCTGTGCAAGTAAAGTCTTTCCACTACCAGTTGGTCCTAACATCAAAATATTAGATTTTTGTAATTCAACATCATCCTGCTTTGTAACTCTGTTTATACGTTTATAATGGTTATATACAGCTACAGAAAGAGATTTTTTTGCCTCATCTTGTCCTATTACATATTGATTTAATACATCATATATTTCTCTAGGTTTTGGCAACTCTCTAAGTTCAACAGGCTCATTATCATTAACTTCTTCTTCTACAATCTCATCGCAAAGCTTAACACATTCATCGCAGATATAGACTCCTGGTCCAGCCACGAGTTTTCGTACTTGTTCCTGAGTTTTTCCACAGAATGAACATTTCATTTTGCCTTTATTACCCTCACCGAAATTCAACAACATTCACCTCTTATCTACAGCTAATCATGATTGACTATTTATCACTTTTTTCTTCTTGTGGACGAATAATAACTTCATCTATTAAACCATATTTCTTAGCTTCTAACGCTGACATAAAATTATCACGTTCTGTATCTTCTGTAAGTTTTTTTACAGACTGACCAGTATGACGACTTAAGATTTCATTTAAAGTTTCACGAATACGCAAAATTTCACGAGCCTGAATTTGAATATCTGTTGATTGTCCCTGAGCTCCGCCAAGTGGTTGATGTATCATAATGCGAGAATATGGAAGTGCATATCTTTTGCCTTTTGCACCAGCAGCTAAAAGCACAGAGCCCATGCTAGCAGCTTGTCCAATACATATAGTTGATACATCTGGCTTAATATATTGCATAGTATCATAAATAGCTAGCCCGGCAGTAACAACACCGCCGGGACTATTAATATAAAGGTGAATATCTTTATCCGGGTCTTCAGATTCTAAGAATAGAAGTTGGGCTATTACCACGTTAGCTACATTATCATCAATAGGACCACCTAAAAAAATTATACGGTCTTTTAAAAGACGAGAATAAATATCATAGGCACGTTCTCCACGTCCTGACTGTTCAACTACCATAGGTACATAGTTCATATCATTCACCCCGGTCAAAAATATTACATTTAATTTTTTAATTAAGCTTCTACAGCACTGTCAATGATGAAGTTAGCAGCTTTTTTGTGAAGTACAGTAGCTACTAAGTTACCAATGCTGTGGTTCTTTTTAATGATTTTGCTTACTTCTTGTGGAGTTGTACCATAAGTTGCAGCAAGTAAAGCAATTTCAGCGTTGATATCAGCATTTTCAACTTTGATATCTTCAGCTTTTGCAACAGCATCTAACATGAGGTCAGTTTTTACTGCGATTGCAGCACTTTCTTTGTACTGTTCACGAAGTTTTGCCATATCCATGTTAGCATATTTTAAGTAAGCATCAAGGTTCATACCTTGGTTTTCAAGATTTACGGAAAGTTCCTGAATCATGTTACTTACACGGTTTTCAACCATAACTTCTGGAATATCTACAGTGATATTGTCAGTAGCCTGTTTTAAGATTTCGTTACGGCGTTTAGTATCTGCTTCACGCTGTGCATTTTTTTCAATGTTTTCACGAAGTTTTGCTTTCATGTCTTCGATGGATTCATAAGAAGTAGATGCTTTTACGAATTCATCAGTGAGTTCAGGCATTTCTTTATGTTTAATGCTGTTAATTTTGCAATGGAATACAGCAGCTTTACCAGCTAAATCTTTAGCATGATATTCTTCTGGGAATGTTACGTTAACGTCTTTTTCTTCGCCAACTTTAAGACCAACGAGTTGATCTTCAAAAGTATCGATGAAAGAATGAGAACCGATTTGAAGTGGGTAATCTTTACCTTCGCCGCCAGCAAATGCTACACCGTCAACTTCACCTTTGAAATCTAAAGTGATGAAATCATCGTTTGCAACAGTTGCACCTTCTTCAGCGTCAACCATTTTTGCATGGTGATTTAAGATATTTTTTACTTGTTCTTCAACTTGTTCGTCTTTTACTTCAACAGCGTCTTTAGCAACTTTTAATCCTTTGTATTCGCCAAGAGTAACTTCTGGAACAGGAGTAATAGTAGCTTTGAATACTACGTCTTTACCTTCTTCTAAAGTTACGATGTCAACCTGTGGACGGTCTACTGGATCTAAGTTTTCTTGTTTTAAAGCTTCATCAAAAGCTTTCTGTGCAACACGATCAAAAGCTTCATCTAAGATAGCTTCTTTACCGATGTTCATTTCAAGAATACGGCGAGGAGCTTTACCTTTTCTGAAACCAGGAATGTTTACACGATTTGCAAGGGATTTGCAAGCAGCTTTAATACCTTTATCAAGTTCTTCAGCTGGTACTTCAATTGTAAGTACTACCTTATGATTTTCAATCTTTTCTGTAGTAACGTTCATTGTAAAAAAAAACCTCCTGTTTAACTAGTAAACCAAAATTCTTATTGTATATGTTACTGTCATTCACCTTAATAGTCACAGTACACCTACTATACTAAATGAATGATATCACAATACTTTCATAAAAACAAGTCTAAGTACAAAAATACCCCAGTCTTATTGACTGGGGACCAATTTCTTATGGAGCGGAAAACGAGGCTCGAACTCGCGACCCTCACCTTGGCAAGGTGATGCTCTACCACTGAGCTACTTCCGCACTTGTCTTAACAACATAAATTATTATAAATGATAAAAAACAAAAAGTCAACACTTTTCATACTTTTAATTTATAAATTCAAACCAAATAATGCTTATAATGGATAATAATATTGTTAATGGAAAACCTATCTTTAAATATTGATTAGAAGTTACTTTTATACCCTGCTTTTTGGCAATTTCAATAACAATCAAATTTGCAATAGAGCCAAAAACTGTCAAATTGCCTGCAATTGTGGATAATAAAGCTAAAGCCTGCCATAAAATTTGTTCATCTACAGGAATGTAATATCTTAAAAGTAATACTGCTGGTACATTACTTACTATATTAGAAAGCACTATTGCCATCACTGAAAACAGCGGTATTTCTTTCATATATTCTGGTGGTAAAAAACTATTTATTAAATCAAGTAAACCACTTTTTTCTACGCCAGCAATGATGATAAATAAGCCAATGAACATAATTAATAAGTTAAAATCTATATCTTCATAAACACGTTCTGGTTTTATACGAGCATTAATCAATAAAAATGCTGCCCCAAAACTTGCTGTCAATGATAAATCAAAACCAACTAAATAAAAAATAATGACAAGTGCTAATACAATTATTGTTTTACTCAATAAATATTTATGAATAATGCTATTGTTATCACTCTTATATTCAAAGCTCACTGACAAATCATTTTTATATTTAAATGATATTGCTAAATAAAGCATGATTAAGCCTAAAAAAGATATCGGAGCTGCTGATAAGAAATATTCTCCAGCAGGAACTTGAGATAAACTACCTATTAATACATTTTGGGGATTACCAATAAATGTACAAGCACTACCAATATTTGAAGCCATCGCAACTGCGAGCAAATAAGGAATAGGATTTACCTTTACTTTCAAACATATCATGATAACTACAGGTGTGAACAATAAACAAACTATATCATTAATTACAATAGAAGATAAAATTCCTGACATAAAAATTACTGCTAATAATAAAGTTTTTCCTGTATGAATATGAGTGAATACTACTTTGCCTATATATGTAAAAAATCCTGCTAATTTTAAATTACTTACAACTACCATCAATGAAAATAATACCACAATAGTTTTGGCGTCAATTGCTTGAACGGCTTCTTCAAGGGACAAAATACCAAAAGCTGTCATTAACGACGCACCAATAATAGACATACCTGCTCTATCTACCCTAAATACTGGGCTTTTGCCTAAGGTAAATACAATCAAAGTAGCTAATAATATAAGTCCTGCCACTAATTCTTGAGCATCATGCATATTGCTCAATCCACCTATGGTGAATATAACCAATACCATGATCAAAATAAATCCTACAATAAATTCTTGCATAAATGGTTTCATTTTATCACCTACTTAAATTAATAATTAATAATTTATTTTAACAAAAATAATAAGCTGTATCTTATTTTATTTATCATTATAACAAAAAAACCCAGTATTGCTACTGGGATATTTATTAAATGGAGCGGAAAACGAGGCTCGAACTCGCGACCCTCACCTTGGCAAGGTGATGCTCTACCACTGAGCTACTTCCGCA